>Ga0308157_10000426_pt1 | contig 144316 bp, 86 predicted proteins | sample PhyBR1_FD_201035 | JGI IMG/M metagenome (GOLD analysis project Ga0308157, IMG submission 201035) | Phyllosphere microbial communities from UC Gill Tract Community Farm, Albany, California, United States - DLSLB.R1 | ecosystem: Host-associated > Plants > Phyllosphere > Unclassified | place... | reverse complement strand
ACCAGTACAACGAAGCCTTATCTGACCGAAGAGCAAAATCGACCATTCAGTGGCTGATTAAAAACGGAATAGCGCCTAACCGATTAACCGGAAAAGGATATGGCGAAACAGAGCTTGTAAACAAATGTGCAGACGGTGTTCCATGCACAGAAGAAGAACATCAGGCAAACAGACGAAGCGAATTTATTATAACGGCTTTATAACTTTTCCATCGCCAATCGTACATTCATATAAGAGATAAAACTCCTATCATTTTTACGAAAATAAAAATGATCAATACCTCGAATGCAGACAAATGGTATTAGAAATAACTGTTTGTCAAGCATTGGCTTCAGAATCTATTTTGACTGTCTGATTCCAAGCATTTATTTTCTTAATGTTTTTTGAAAGAATTAGAAAAGTATATGCCGAAAACAGAAAAATAAATCTTGACTGTATTTAGAGTCAGGATTTTTTTTATAAAAAAATGAAATACCCCTCAATCCAAGTTTAAAATTAAATTCCTCTTCCAATATTATCCAACTACTACATTTCCCAATCCCAATCCCATTCCTCACCTCTCATTCTCCATTTCTCAATTCATTAATAGCACATTATCTAATTATCACATTTCTAGTTCAATCATGAAAATTTCGAGGTAAGAAATTATGTCTTAAAATACAACTTTAAAAACTTCTAGTGGTAAAGCTTCAGTACAAATAAATAGATATTTGCACTGTGTTAATGACGCTTAGATACTGTAAATGATGAACTTATAAAAATACATCGCTTCTGTCTTAGATTTCATTACAACATGATAAAAAAATAGTAACCATTAATGATTAAATCATATGAAGAATAGATTACTTCCTTTACTATTTGTTTTGGGTAGTTATTCAGCCTACTCTCAGGTAGTTGTGGGTAAGAAAGATCCAACATCTATTTCAGCACAGTTAGAAGTATTTGCTAATAACCGAGGAGTATTAATTCCGCGTGTCGAATTATTAAGTTCTACGGATACTGTGACAATGGAAAAAGGAAATGTTAACAGTTTACTGGTTTTTAATACTGCGACTGCGGCAGTCACCACACTTGTTAATAATGGCGCTGGCTCTTATACCTATACCAACGAAGCGGGTACAGCTGTGAATATAGATATTGTTGGCGATGTTACAACTAATTTCAGCACTATTGTAAACAATCCGGCTGTCACAAATATCATTCAGGATATCGTCAACAAAACAGAAGGGAATGTCACTTTTGACTCTACAACAAACCAGTTTAGTTATGTTGATGCTTCGGGGAATACGCAAATTATAGATATAAGTACTATTGTAAAAGCTAATGAAACAATAACTACTTTGGATAAAGATGCGGCAAATAATGGTCAATATACGTATACAAGCGAAAATGCCACTACAACTACAATTGATATAGTGGGTGATGTAATAAACAATGCAAGTACGATCTTAAATAATTCTACTTTTATTACTCAATTGACTAATATTATCAAAACAAATGAAACGCTAACAAGTCTGACATATGATGGTGTAGCGAATACTTTAACTTATATAGATGAAAAATCTACGCCATACACCATTAATTTATTGGATTTAGTAGGTGACGCAGAAACCCAAACAACATTAGTTTACGATCAAACAGCAAAAACCTTAACATATAATGGTGAAAGTGGAACTCCAACAGTAATTAATTTGGTTGATTTAGTTGGTGATGCAGAAACAGTTACAACAATAACTCCTATTGTAACAACAGGAAATAGTATAGCTACATACAATAACGAAGCAGGAACATCAATTGATATTAAAGAAACAGTGACAACTCAAAGTCAAGATCCAGCAACGGGAGCGATAACTTTTACTAATGAAACTGGGACAGCCCTAACATCAAATGTCATTAGTTCTGATTCTGCTAATATAATTACTGCTGGTAGCGATGGAGGTGCTTTATTGACTCCTACAGCAATTACAAATTTAACGACAGTTTCTAATGCTTCAGCGGTAAATAATTTAACTACAACAGTAAATGGAATAACCAGTACAGGTGCTCCAATCATTAACAGCAACGAAACGGCATTAACGGGTGCAACTTTAACTACAACTGTAAATGGAGTTGCCAGTACTGCATTAGATTTGACTCCAGCTATTACAGCTGGTACAACCAATGCTCTGAGTCTGGCAGGCAATACTTTGACCTCAAATGTAAATGGAGTTTCTACAACTTCAGATGCTGTTAGCGGTGTTTCAAATGCTTCAGCCATAAATACTGCAACAGTAACAGTAAATGGAATAACCAGTACAGGTGCTCCAATCATTAACAGCAACGAAACGGCATTAACGGGTGCAACTTTAACTACAACTGTAAATGGAGTTGCCAGTACTGCATTAGACTTAACTCCGGCAATTACAGCTGGTACAACCAATACTCTGAGTCTGGCGGGCAATACTCTGACCTCTAATGTAAATGGGGTTTCTGCAACTTCAGATGCTGTAAGCGGTGTTTCTAATACATCGGCAGTAAATGATTTAACTACAACAGTAAATGGAGTAGCAGGAACTGCTGTGCCAATTATCAACAGCAACGAGACCTCGTTGACAGGAGCAACTTTAACTACAACTGTAAATGGAGTTGCAAGTACTGCACTAGATTTGACTCCAGCTATTACAGCTGGTACAACCAATACTCTGAGTCTGGCGGGCAATACTCTAACCTCTAATGTAAATGGGGTTTCTACAGCTTCAGATGCTGTAAGCGGTGTTTCAAATGCTTCAGCCATAAATACTGCAACAGTAACAGTAAATGGAATAACCAGTACAGGTGCTCCAATCATTAACAGCAATGAAACTTCATTAACGGGTGCAACTTTAACGACAACTGTAAATGGAATTGCCAGTACTGCACTAGATTTGACTCCCGCAATTAAAGCAAGTGAAACCATAACAACCATAACTCCAATTGTTAATTCAGGGAGTGTAATTGCTACATATACTAATGAAGCAGGCGGACCCTCTGTTGATATTCAACAAACAGTAACAAAACAAACTCAGGATATAGGGACAGGGATTATAAACTTTATCAATGAAGAAGGCTTATCTGTTGATTCACATGTTATAAGTGCAGATCCAGATAATATAATTACTGTTGGATCTGATGGAGGAGCTTTATTAACTCCAACTACATTAACAGCCGCAACTACGAATACTTTGACTGCAACAAATGGAGAACTTATCTCTACAGTAAACGGAGTAGCAACAACTCCTGCTGTTCCTGTATTAATCACTGCAGATAACGGATTAACATCTACAAACGGTAATGTGCAATTGGGTGGAAATCTTACTCTTCCCACTACAATTAGTACAGACTTTGCAAATACGCTAGCCATAACGGGTTTAATGCATGGAAACCCCATGGATGAAATTTTAGTTACCGATCCGGGTGGTGGAATTATTAGAACTATTAAACCTTTTGAGCTAAATATGAATAATTGGAGCATTAATGGAAATATGGGAATACAGGCTCAAGTTAATTTCTTGGGTACACTTGATGATGCTGATTTGGTTTTTAGAAGAAATTCGGTAATATCTGGAAGAATTGAAGTTAATAATACTTCTTTTGGTGTCAATGCATTCAATAATAATCCAACGGGACAATTTAATGCTGCATTTGGAACTTCGTCACTTCTTGAAAATACAACAGGAACCAATAATACAGCTATAGGATATAACTCTCTTACAATAAATGCCACAGGAAGTAACAACACCGCTGCAGGATCTGATGCTGGCGCATTAAACTCTTCAGGATCTGCAAATACATTTATTGGAAACAATGCAAATCCTACTGGCAGTGCAGTTGTAAACAATGCTACAGCAATAGGTAATAATTCAAAAGTCGCTACGGATAACAGCTTAGTTTTGGGAGGTATAGATGTAGATGCTGTAAATGTTGGAATAGGTATTGATGCCCCAACAAACACTTTACACGTAAAACCCTTAACTGGTATAAATCCCGTTCGCTTTGAAGGTTTGCAACCGAGTATTTCAGGAACTGATAATATTGTTGTAGCAGATGCAACTGGCATATTAAGAACGGTAACGCCAAGTTCATTAATTCCCGCTACTACTGTTTCAAACTCATCAGCATTAAATAGCTTGAGTACCACAGTAAATGGAGTAACAGGAACCTCAGTAAATATTATAAACAGTAATACTACATCACTTACAGGAGCTAGTTTGACTACAACAGTAAACGGAATAGCTAGTACTCCACTAGACTTAACTCCTGCCATTAAGGCTAATGAAACTATAACAACAGTAAATCCAATTGTAACTACTGGAAACATTATCGCGACCTATATCAATGAGGCAGGGGGTACACCTGTTGAAGTGAAAGAAACAGTTACGACATTAAGTTATAACAGTACTTTAAATACCTTGAATTATGTAGGTGAAGGTACCTCTACTGCTATAGACTTAGTTGATTTAGTTAATAATACGATTGTAAAGTCAGATATAACTACTACAACTCCTGCTACAGTTTTAGCGGTAACAGGTACAGGAGCATCTTTGGCTGCAGCGACGGTTGATATAGTTCCTTCAACTATTGAAGGTGATGTGTTAACAACGACGGCGACAGGCGTAGAATGGAAAGCTCCTGCTAAACCAAATGTTTTAGGCATTAAAATTACTTCTGGAGATTACACATTAGTTGATGATGACTATACAATTATTGCCAAAAATTTAACGAGTGACATTACGCTTACACTTCCAGATGCTACAACAAACACAGGCAGGATCTTAGTATTTAACCAAAATACAGTATCATCAGGAGGAACAGCTGTGGTAGTTAATTTTAATGTTCCAGTAGTGTATTCTGATACAGCTTCTTATCCATACATTGCATCAAGTGTGTTTGGCGGAGCTACAGGTGGAAGCTTAAAAATTACTTTGCAGTCAGACGGAACAAATTGGTATGTAATAAATTATACAATGTAATAATTATACATAATCAATATAAAATATTATATCAAAGCTTATTAAATAATGATAAAAATAAGGACTATGAAAAGAATAATTTTTACTCTACTATTGATTTTTAGTTTTATTAATACTTTCAGCCAAATAAATGAGCCATTGGTAATTGGTGGCCAACAAAAAGGAGATCCGAATGCAACCTTAGAAATACTTTCCAAAAACGGGACTAAAGGTTTTATGCCTCCTCGCTTAAGCCAGATTCAAATTAATGCATTACAAACATCATTGACAGCTGATAATAACGGATTAACAGTTTATAATACAGATGAGAAGTGTCTGCAATCATGGAAAGGAGATACTTGGACGGAATGTAATCCGGTACTTATTGCCAAGTTTACATTTGACTGTGTTAATGCAAAAGCCGTAGGGAATTATTATAAAGCTACACCTGTTACTAATGATGAGTATTTAGAACTTCCTGTTATTGCGACCAAAGCAGGATCTTATACTTTTGTAGCTGAAACACAAAATGGTGTTCGGTTTTTTATATCTTCAATTATTAGTACAGCAAGTCCAACAACTCAGATTATTAAAATTCCAGCTTTTGGCACCCCAACTTCAACGGGCAATTTCAATTATAATTTATTAGATCAATCTGGTTCGGCTGTATGTACTTTTCCAATTACAGTAACTGAAAATAATGCTGAATTTAATATAAATTGTAGTGAATCAGAAGTTATAGGTGATTTTAATGAAGGAAAACAAGTAACTATCAAAGATCAGATAATTCTAAAAGTAAATGTTACTAAAGCAGGTAATTATACTTTTAAAACAGCTTTAAAAAACGGAATTTCATTTTTATCAACTGGTTTTTTTACTTATCCAGGGGAACAAATTGTTACCCTGCGCCCAAGTGGTAGTCCAACATGGAATTCTCCTGATGGTATTATATCTTTTGATATTTTAGATAAGGATGGTATTTCTTATGGTTGCACGATAAATGTTCCTGTAACAAGTGCTGCCGCTGGATTTGATATAGTGAATTGTACTAATGATGTAACTGTTGAGGGTGATTATTCAGTAGGGAAACAAACAACGTCTCTTAATTACATTGAACTAAAATTAAATGTAACAAAACCTGGTCCGTATGCGATTGAAACGGAAGATAAAAATGGTCTATCTTTTAGGGTCTCAGGCACATTTGAAAAAACAGGATTGCAGACGATACAAATACCAGCAAGCGGAACGCCAGACATAGTAGGCACAATTGTATTTAATCAATTTAAAGAATTGGTTTCTGGAACAATACTTTGCCCCACTGTTTCCGTAGTGGTTCAGGATGTTATTGGATGTTTTGCTGTCGTTTCTTCTCCAACAGGTAATCAAATAGGTACTTGGACAGCTAATGTACCGTTAACAGGTGCACAATATTCAGTAACCTTAACCGCAATTTCGATAGGTCCTTATACATTACAAGCAACAGGATCAGGTATTACATTGTCGGCTTCAGGAACTATTGCTGCACCTGGTACACAAAACATGACAATTACGTTTAATGCAGCTGGAATACCTGAAACATCTGGGACAGTCCCTCTAGTTATTAAAGGAAGTTGTGGAGATGTAACAACAATCAATTTAACAATTGGAGTTGGCCCCGGTGATCAGACTAATCCTGGTAAAAGTTGTAAAGATATTTTATTGGCAACGTCAAATACAGCAAAGGATGGAGAATATTGGATAAATCCGCTTACTCCTGGACCATCCGGAGCAGGTTCAGCATATAAAACATTATGTGATATGACAGGTGGAGGTTACACCTTGATATATTCATTTTCTGAAGACGTAAACTGGAATAAATATACATGGACAGGATATGTTGAATATTACGGCGACTATACCAATTTAAATGTAAGTACCTATCGAACAAGTTCAGGGAGTTATAGTCAAAATGGATACGAGTATTTAACAACTGGAGGTGTTATAAAATATGACGAATTCAGAATCCCTACGGCACATATGCTTGCTATAAATACAGGTGCAGGCGAGTATAAATTACGAGTGGCTTCAAATGCAGGTAAAGGCAATATTGCTGATGCAAGAGGCAACGCCAATTATGTAACATTCTCAACAGTTTCAGGGGCAGATCCAAAAGTGAATGCAACTATAGCGCGTGGTGTTAACGGTGAAGGAATGATAGCTGGGGTTCCGTTTACAATGACAGCGAGTGCAAATAATACGAAAGGTGCAGGAACATATAATGGTGTATCTGGACATTCGTTTCAATTAGTACAAAGTACAGAAGCAATGAGAATTAATTGGTTTGGGAATCCAAACGTAGCAAATGCAAATGTGTGGGTTAATTTATTTGGTTACTTCGATGGAGATAATGACACAAATAGAGGAGCTCAATTAAACGATCATTTTCAAAAATGCGTTAATGGTGCCAATATTTGTAAGTCTGATGGGAACCAGGTTAGAACAGGTAATAATTATGTAATGCAATATTTTTTAAGATAGAGTAATCAGATCATTTTTGAAATAGCGCGACGATTAAATATTGTCTTTCTTTCTTTTTTTGTTCTTAAATGATTTAAGTAAATCGTAACAATTTTTATTATGTACATAATTAGGTTTATTATATGGTTAGAAATATTAATTGCTATGACAATTACAACTAGTGCGCAATCATCAGTAGTCTTAGAAAGTACCCAATTAAAAAAAGGAGATACATGTATCTTTTACGGATATCTAAATGGTAATATAACAAGAGGAGATACTATTTTGATACAAACTGCAGGCAGATTAGAACTGTCAAGCAAAACACCGTTACCACAAGGGCAATACATTTTACAAACACCTAAACAAATTTATAATGGAATGATAGAATTGTTAATTGAAAAAAGTAATAGTAATGTTTTAAAAATATCTCATGATTCATTATACAATTCCATTTCATTTAAAGATAATCCTGTAAATGGAGTATATTCTGCTTACTTGGGCTCGGTTAGGGCTACAGAAAATCAGATCCAAAAATTATATGCTAAAGTTAATTTAACTACCCCTCTAGAAAATAGAGAGAAAATTAGCAGAGAGATCAAAGAACATCAAAAGCGGTTATATGATTTAGAAAATAGCATTATAAAAAGATATCCAAACACACTTTTATCTGCTATTGTCTCTTGTAATAATTTGCCACTAATGTCTGGAAGTATTTTAGATAATTATATGTCTGATTCTAATTCGGCACTATACAAGCAAACTACAAAATTTCTACGTGATAATTATTTTAAAGGGGTCGATTTTCATAGTGATGTTTTGTTGAATACTTCTTTAGTGCCATTCAAAATAAAAAAATATATTTCGCTATTTGATAAAAATGATCCCGAATTAGATGATGTAGTAAAAGAATTATTGCAAAAAAGTGCTGTAAATCCTTTAATGTATCAGGTTGTTTCAGATGCTTTATATACAATTTTTCATCAATCGCTTTATACTAATAACAATGAAAATATTATGATCGATATTTTAAAAAATGCTAAACAACAATCCTTTGTTCCAGATTGGAAAAAGCAATCTATAACGCAGCAAATTTTAATTTATCAAAAAAATAAAGTAGGGACTCAAGCAGCAAATCTCAATTTAAAGGATTTTGGAGACAAAGAATATCTATTAAATAATGTAAAATCAAAATACACTATTTTATATTTCTATGATCCAGAATGTTCAAATTGCTCTGAAATTACGCCAAAAATGAAGGGGTGGTTTTATGTTGATGGTCCTAAAAATGCAACAATACTCGCAATTTATATTAATCAAGATGAACAAGAATGGAGTAACTATATAAGGGAAAATACTTATCCGCCCAGATGGATCAATTTATGGGACAAGAATGAATCTGATAAAATGCGTGAAAAATATTGGATAGAGAGTCTCCCTGCAATTTATGTATTGGACGAAAATAAAAAAGTGATTTTGAAGAATGTCAATTTTAAGCAATTAATAAAATATTTTTCTAAATAAAGATTTCTATCATGAGATACTAAGAGGACAAAGAATATAGAATAATTAAACTTTTGTTGGTAATTTAAATTAAAAAGAGATGACCAAAATTTATATAAAAGTAACTATTGTATCAATATTGATTATTGGTAAACTATCGGCGCAAACTATCAATACGGGAGATTTATCTATTGCACCAAATACGGAATTTTCAACCTTATTTAACTTTGATAACAAAACCAATGGTGACTTACTAATTGATGGTGATTTTATTGCTTACGCAAATTTTAATAATGACGGACTAGTTACTTACACTAATTCTAGTAACGGAAAAACTTATTTTATAGGAACGCAAAAACAACTAATTTCAGGAACGCAAACAGCACATTTTCAGAATGTTATTTTTGAAAACACATCAGAATTAGTTCCTTTTCATTTGAATACAATTATTAATATTGGTAAAAATGTCGAATTTAAAAAAGGTATTATAGATGCTGATAGTTATAACGGTAAAATGGTTTTCGAACAAAATGCTTTTCATACAGATGCTAGTAATCTGAGTTTTGTAGATGGAAAAGTAGAAAATGTTGGGAATCTCGACTTTGAGTTTCCTGTTGGAGATCAATTTTATTTCAGACCTTCTTACCATGATAAGGGAGCGAATGCAAACAATGTCTATACAACTCAGTATTTTTTTGAAAATGCGGGGAGCCTTCATCCATACACCAATAAAGAAGATACAATTCTGTCTATCGATGAGGCGGAGTATTGGAATTTAACACAAGACCAAGGAGCAGAAAAAATTATCTTAAGCTTGACCCTTGATACGCATACAACTCCTGCTTCTTTTTTTGTAGAAAATCCTGATACTGAATTAGGAATAGTTCGTTGGGATGATACTACATTAAAGTGGGTAAACGAAGGAGGAACGACCACAGATCTTCTTACAGGAGCAGATTATTCTAAATTGGTTACTACTCAAGTAGGAGGTTATGGACTTTTTACAATTGCGATTGTAAAAAAAACAATTACTCCAGATTCAGATCTAATTATTTACAATGCTGTATCACCTAATGGTGACGGGATTAATGACAGCTTTTATATAAAAGGAATTAATAAATATCCAGACAACCGTGTAGAGATATACAATCGCTGGGGAGTAAAAGTATATGATGCCACATCCTATAATGAAAACGATGTGATGTTTAAAGGATATTCTGACGGACGAAGTACAGTAAAGAGAGGGGAAGGATTACCGGCAGGCACCTATTTTTATGTTCTAAAATACAACAAAAACAATACAATCATTGAAAATACAGGTTACTTATATATTGCAAATGATAAATAAGATTTTAGATTAAAAAGGCTAATAATTTTAATGCCAATGTAGAGGAATCTATATCTAAGTTAATTATTCACCAGCTACAAGATTAATTTTTAGATACATTTTTTACTGCTTATTTATTGTTAGTTTTTAAGTAATGATCATAAATATTCTTGCTATGAAAATAAAACTACATTTTTTTGCCATTGTGCTTATAACCATTACAGGCTATGCACAGCAAGATGCACAATATACGCAGTACATGTATAACACTATTAATATAAATCCTGCCTATGCGGGATCACGTGGTGTTTTGAGTATTTTTGGACTCTATCGAACGCAGTGGGTTGGTCTTGATGGAGCACCCGAAACAAGCAGTTTTTCTATTAATACTCCAATTAACAACAGTAGACTTGGTGTTGGACTTTCTTTAGTCAATGATAAAATTGGTCCTACAAACGAGAACAATATATCGGCAGATATTTCTTATACTATACAAACTTCATCCGATTTTAAACTTTCTTTTGGAATTAAAGGAACGGCTAATATCTTTAATCTCGATATCAACAAGCTGAATCCTGAGGATCAGGGAGATCCACAATTTCAGGATCTAGACAATAAGTTTTCTCCTAATGTTGGAGCCGGTGTTTACTGGCATTCAAATCAAGCTTATATTGGATTTTCAGTTCCTAATTTTATTGAAACCAATCGATATGATGATAATGATGTCGCAATCTATAAAGACAAGATTAATTACTATTTAATGGGAGGTTATGTCTTTAATCTGGATAGATACCAGTATTACAAATTCAAACCTGCCGTACTGGCAAAAATGGTGCAAGGAGCACCTCTTCAAGTTGATATTTCTGCCAATTTCATGTTTATTGATCGATTTGTTGTTGGTGTTGCATACAGATGGAGTGCTTCATTAAGTGCCATGGTGGGATTTCAAATCACAGATGGACTGTATTTGGGGTACGGATATGACCGCGAAACCACACACCTGAATAATTACAATTCAGGATCACACGAGATATTTTTGCGTTATGAATTCTTCAAAAACAATGGAAAAATGACAACTCCTCGTTTCTTCTAAAAGTATTATTAAGAATTATACAATCTTCTGCTTCATAATTTTTTGAGTCTATTCGTAAGAGAATTCACTAGATCTGTATCAGAGATGAACTGCAGACTGTATTGTACTGCGCATGCTAATACCCAGACGAACGATTCCAATGTAGAATGTGTTTTTCATAATGGATATAGTAACTAAAGTATTATTTTGCACAAAAAATAATAAGGCTGTAGCAAATAACTCAGCCTTATTAAAATCAATTATTGAGCAGTTACACTGCTGATTGCCTCTTTTAGTGCTTTCGCAGCAGCGGCTGGATCTTCAGCACCATATATAGCTCCCCCTGCTACAGCTACATCTGCACCGGCAGCTACAACATCTTTTATCGTATCGATGTTAACGCCACCTGCTACAGAAAAAGGAACTTTTGCTTCTCTTCCTTCAGCAATAAGAGTTTGTACGGAATATCCAGGTAATGCCTGTTCATCAAGACCAGCATGTAATTCAACAAAAGCTACTCCAAATTCAGTTACTTCTTTTGCTCTCTGGACTCTGTTTTTAACACCGATAGTATCCACTACAACCTGTTTTCCATATTTCTTTGCTGCTTCTACAGCACCTTTTATGGTTGCATCATCTACAGTACCCATAACGGTAACTAGATCTGCACCAGCTTTAAAAGCTATTTCTGCTTCCAATGCACCAGTATCTGCAGTTTTCATATCCGCAAAAACTAGTTTGTCAGGGAAGGCAGCTTTCATGGCTGTTACAACTTTAAGGCCTTCAGCTTTAATAAGGGGCGTACCTAATTCTATAATATCTACATAAGGTGCTACTTTGCCTGCAAGTTCTAATGCTGCCTCTGTAGTAAGTAAATCAATTGCGACTTGTAATTTGGTCATCTCAAAATGTTTAAAAAATTAATAATAAAAAAGGTTATTCCAGGTTAGCATGTTTAGGCCAGAGGTCTTCCTTGGTTAAACCGGATTCCTGCCAGAGGCTCATAAAAATACTCTCAAGTATAAACAGTGTAAATTGTTCAAAAAGACTTCCTGCGTATTGTTTGGAAACTGATATGCCGAAATCCGTTTTTGTTGCAGCATTGACTAGCAGTATATTATCTGATAATTCTGCCAGTCTGCTTTTTGCATCGGCTGTTATTGCTCTAACTTTTGCCTTTTGTGCTTTTGCTTTTTCGACGGCTGAAAGCACAGATGAGGTAGTTCCAGATCCAGAAGCTACCAGCAGAAGATCTCCTTCAAGAATTGCAGGTGTTATAATTTCTCCAACAACATATACATGGTAGCCTAAGTGCATAAATCGCATTGCTGCCATTTTTAATGCCAGTCCGCTTCTTCCGGCTGCCATGATAAAGATTCGTTTTGCAGCTTTAATTTCGTGAATCAGAGCATCTATTTGCTGTTGATTAATCTGGTCCGCTAATTTTAGATTTTCGTTTAAAATAGTCTCTAGGTTTTCCTTTGTAGAATTTTTTTTATTCATCTGTTTGCTTTTAAGTATCGGGACCAGCCTGTTTTTTGCAAAATTGTTAACGGGACAGGATTGTTTTAGTGATGATTTTTGAATTTATTATGGATTTTTTAATCCCAATCAAATTGAATTAAACAGCGTTATTTCTGGATTTTTTTTAAGTTTTTATAGAACTTTAATAAATTCTGATTGCTGATGCAAAGATAAATCAGCAGAGAGGGGAGGGTGTTATACATATGAGACGACGCGGTATAAATTTGCGCCAATTTTATCTATTAATGGATCTAGATGATTTTAACTTTCCAGAGTAGAATAAAAGAATAGATCAATCTCAGAAATATTTTTTTCTGAATTTTGAGCATCGGCCATTTTTCCATTAAAGAAATAGATTCAAGATATAAATATTGTAGAATGCTTAATTAAAAAAGGACGTGATTATATTATTCAGTTTGAGCACTTGAATATCTTCTTTGATTTTTTTTAATCTCGCTGTATTTTTTAATGTATTAAAAAGAAATAATCATGAATGTTTTTGCAGCAAAACGGTTTTGACTGTTTATTTTTCAGCAGCAGCGAATTGTTATTTGAACTCAACAGATGTTACATTAATAAGTTTACGGAAATAACAAAATAGTACTATGCGTTGTAAATTTGTGCCAGTTCGTTTTGAAGTTCTGTCGGTGTTTCTTTGAGTTTTGATTTCACAAATTTATTTAATGCTGACGGAGAACTAAAACCAAGATCAAATGCAATTTCTTTATGCGAAAGATCAGAAAACAGCAGCTGTCTTTTTATTTCTTTTAGGATTCGATTATGTATGGCGTTAATTGCTGTTTCTGCGCAGTGTTTTTTCGTGATATCATTAAGTTTTTTTGGAGAAATGCCAAGTTCTGATGCGTAATATTGTACTGTGCGCTGGCTTTTAAATTGTTCATTTAGGAGTTTTTTAAAACCTATATAAAGATGCTGATTGGTCTTTTGGTGCAATACGGGATGCTGGCCATGAACCGATTCAATAAGTCCCAGTAGCAATATCTTAATGTAAAAACGAGCCTGCTCTTTTCTCACAAGACTCGGATTGTTATAAATAACTCGGATGTGTTCAATAAGTGATAATGCCTGTATGAACTCTTCCTTAGAAAGCGCGCTGCAGTTCAGATTTGCCGATAGGTTTACATTATAAGGGCTTAATTCATTTTTCAATATATCAGAGCAGAACAATATTTCTTCAAATAATATTATTTTGCCTTTCAGGTCACTGCTGGGGTTTGATATAAAGTTAATCTGGCCAGGGAAAACAATTGATATTTTTTCAGATTTTAAATTAAAAACTTTTTCTTCAATTTGGATGTCAATTTTTCCAGCCTCAACTATTAAGATGTAAAAATGGTCATTTTTATGCGGTTTTAGATATTCGCTGATATTGAGATCGCTTATTTCAAAAACTCGAAAAGACAGATTTGTATCCTCCTGCTTCTGGATGTTCTGTGTAAGCTTAAACCGTTTTAAATCCATTTGTTAAATATATGTATCGTAATGTCATGTTTTTTCTTTTTGTCCCATCATCTTTAGACAATAGACAGCGACAATAAGAGTAATCTGCAAATTTAAGCAAAACTATTATGATGTTTTTTTTAAAATGCAATTCTAAGATTTAAACAAGTAAAAGAATCTTTTGATTTGCTTCATTTTTAAGTGTTTAAAGATGTATGTGCCAGTTTTGAGATTTTGCAAAGAAAATAGTATTATGATATCCCTAGTCTTTGTAACGTAAACCGTTAATTGTTTTAGATGCTAGATATACTTGCATCTCTTCTGTCATTTATAACATTTGTTTTTTTACATTTGAAACTCAGCATAAACGAAAAGGAAGTTTTTGCATTGGCTGATAGGGAACTCTAAATTTGGTAGTATTATGAAATTTAAACTTTTTTTTGCTATTGCGATTTTGTGGATAGTAGGTTGCTATGGACAGGAGATTTCTTCAAATAAAGTATTTAAAGAAATAGCTCTGGTAAATGGGATAGAATTTATAAACCCGAAATATGACCAGCCAAAATTCAGTTGTGGGTTTCTTATAAAATATAACAATGAAACATTTGCTGTAACAGCAAAACATATACTTAAGATTATTAAGCCCGAAAAAATGACAACCCTGTTATTGGAGAACTATATTAAAAAATGGGTATTGTACCCATTGAACAATAAGTCCGAAATTGTAATTTGTGATAAATTATTAAATGAAGACAAGTCTGAGTTATTGGAAGCCAAATCTACTTACGACAATGACTGGCTGGTATTTTCCATAAAACAAAACTCTTCCAACATTATACCTTTGGAAATAAGAAACACTCCTTTAGTTCAGGGAGAAAAATTATATGTTGTGGGCTGGACTAGAACGATGGAAAATGGACCTCAAAGGGTATATGAATTTGAATATTATAAAACAATTTCAAATCGCATTTTATTAAAAGATATTCTTGTGCCAGAGAAATTCGGAGGACTTAGCGGGGCTCCATTAGTAGATGAAAATGGTTTGCTTGTTGGAATTGTCTCAAATGGGACAGTTGATCCAGATTCAAATAAGAAGTTTTTCTCTCCATGCTCAGTAACGAATTTAGTAACTTTTATGGAAAATAGAAAGCATAATAAATAATAAGGCTTTCATGTAAAGTTATTTTATTTAATATCCAAATTTGCCTCTTTTTTAGATTGAAAGCTAATTCTCATCAGTCATATCAATAGTTTTTGGATGCAGGCTTACGAGTTGTAAAACAATTGCAGTAAAAACTACAAATAAGAGTAGTACAAAAACGTGTCTCATTCCTCCATTATCAGCGGCTTTTCCTAAAAACTCTGTAATAACAGCTCCGGCCGAAATACCTGCAAAATTCATAATTCCATATCCCGTAGCCCTGTAGCGTGGAGCAACAAACTGGCAAAGAATGGGCATATTGTTGGTGTCGTATATTCCAAATCCAAGTCCAAAAAGGATAGCCCCAAAAACAATAGCGGTTATGTCACAGCAATAGCCAAATAAAAATAATGCCGGGATGGTAAGAAACAATCCAATAGCGCTGGTGTAAATTCTTCCTTTAAGATGTTTCATCACCCATCTGTCTGAAATGGCACCTCCAATTAAAACGCCAAAAAAGGAAGACATCGAAATGGTTACCGTTGCAATTGGCCCCGCCAGAGACATGTCCAAATGTAAAGTTTCGGTAAATAAAGTGGGTAACCAGTTTTTGGCCGCCCAGCCCGGTAAACTTGGTGCGGAGAAATAAAAGAGCAAAACCCAAAAGGAGATATTACCGAATAGTATTCCCAATCCTTTGAACATTTGCCTGAATTCAATGCTGATAGAGGACTTTTTTGTGGTATCTAAGAAGTACGTTTTCTTTTCTTGTATAAAAAATATTAATATTAAGCTGTAAAGCACACCAAATAAACCTACGGAGTGAAAGCTGAAATGCCAGGAAAAATATTTAGAAATAGTGGCCCCAAAACCACCGAGGGCCTGTCCTAAATAAATTCCGGTGGTATGAATCGCAATTGCAAAAGAGCGTGTTTTTTCCTGATGATAATCGGCTATTAAGGATAAGGCGGCCGGAATGTAAAAGGCTTCACTAAAACCCATAATGCCGCGCAAAATATAAATCTGATTGAAAGTTGTGGCATAACCCATCGCCATAGTCACCCCAGACCAAATAAAAAGACTGCCTATTATGATTCTTTTTCGGTTAAACCGATCGGCTATAATTCCAGAAACAGGGCTCATAAGCGCATAAATCCAAAGGAAAACGGCCATCAAAAGGCCGAAATTTTCAGCTTTAGCTAATTCAGGAATGTCATCCATCATCGCTGATTTCATGGTGGCGAGCATTTGTCGGTCTAAATAATTCAATAAAGCAACAAACCATAGCAGGCCAACAACAATCCAGGGATAGGATTTTTTTTCATTCAATTTTGCAATCATTCTCTTTTTTCAAAATAAAGGCCGAATATACGAATTCAAACGTAACAGGAAAGAATTGTTTTTTCATCTTATTTGTTTGTTTAATCTATTCGTAAAGTGGCTTATTATATCCCGATTTTGCTAAATTCTTTATTTTCAATAGGCAATGTGCCACGATTTTACCACAGAAATTTAGTTCGGTTTAAAAAAAATTGAAAAACAGTATAAAGAGGAAATGATTAATTATTTTTCTATTTCTAAAGTTTGAGTTATGATATTGTTTTTTGACTGATTTTTTTCATCTGGCTGAAAACCTCCAACTGAAATTCTAATTTTACCTTCATATGATTTTAAAGTTCCACTTTCTGTTACATAAGAAAGGTCTTCTGGAGAAAGATTAAAATTGATAACTGTACTCTGGCCAGGCTTTAAATTAAATCTTTCAAATCCTTTGAGGCTCTTTAAAGGAGATTTTATTGATGTATCTTGATTTATTAGATACAGCTGTGCAACTTCTTCTCCTTCCATTTTTCCAGTATTGGTTACTTTAACAGAAATAGTGGCTGACTGTCCTTTTTTTATTTTTGCAGGAGCTTTTACTCCGCTGTATTTAAATTCAGTATAGCTTAAACCATAACCAAATCCGTATAAAGGAGTGCCTTTAAAGTAACGATATGTTTTATTATCCATTTTATAATCAACAAAAGAGGGTAAATCAGAATCGCTTTTGTAAAAGGTCACCGGAAGTCTTCCTGCAGGATTGTAATCTCCAAAAACGACATCAGCAGAGGCAGTTCCAGCAGATTGTCCGCCGTACCATATATTAAGTATAGCCGGAATGTTTTCTGCTTCCCAAGGCACAGCTATTGCACTGCCGGTCATCATGAGAAAAACTACTGTTTTTCCAGACGATTGAAGCGCTTTTAGAAGTCTAGTCTGTACTTCTGGAAGTAGGATAGAAGTACGGTCTCCTCCTTTAAACCCTGGCACATCTACTGGCATTTCTTCTCCTTCAAGCTGAGGAGAAATACCTCCAGCGAAAATGAAGGCCTCTGCATTTTTATGGCGCTCAATTAGATTAGCAAAATCAGTTTTTATAAAATTTCCTGTTTGCAGAGATACTTCGGCTTTTCCTTCACCTTGCCAGTATTCTAGCACTAATTTGTAAACAGAATCTTTTTTGGTTTGCAGTTTGTAGGTTTTTGCTCCCCATCTGTTTTTTTTCCAGGTGTCTATAACTTCTTTTCCATCAATAATAAACCTATAACCATCATCTGCAGCGACTTCAAAAGTTATAGAACCATCTTCATCTGCTTTAAAATTGGTAGTGTAACGTGCTGAAAAATGATTTGCTTTGATGTTTTTGGTAACCATTTCTCCTTCTTGCCAGAAATTATTTATTTCAGATTCAGTTCTTGTAGTTTCAGGTTCACCAGACAATGTATTGTTATTAAAATATTCAGCTTTAAAGCCTTGTTTTCCTTCATAAGAATAACGGCTCTTTAGATCTTTATAAACCAGTAATGTATCATTTGTAAAGTTGATGGCCTTTTCATAAACTACTTCAGTTTCAGGACCTACTTTTTCTTTAATGCCTTGTAAAACCGTTGTTAGTTGGGTTGGAGTTCCATTGTAATTTCCAAGTATAGAAATTGAATTATCTGCATTTGGCCCCAAAACAACAATCTTTTTCAGCTTTTTGTTCAATGGAAGCGTATTTTTTTCATTTTTGAGCAGTACTATAGATTGTCTAGCCATTTTTAAAGCATGGTCTTTATGCTCTTTTGATTCTAGAACAGAATTTGGAGTCTGTGCATATTTTACCATTGACACAGGATCAAACATGCCCAATCTGAAACGAATCATAAAAAGGCGTTTTACAGAAACATCAATGTGTTTTTCAGTAATTTGCCCATTTTTAACCGCTTGAACAAGTGATTTATAAGCATCTGTTCCACAGTCAATATCTGTACCATGAAGCACTGCATCGGCTGAAGCGGATGCCGCATCAGGATGCGTTTTATGGTTTTTAAAAAAATCGTCAATTGCCCAGCAGTCAGATGTGACATAACCATTAAATTTCCATTCATTTCTTAAAATGTCATTCATTAAAATATCGCTGGCACAGCAAGGCTGTGTTCTAAACGCATTATAGGCACACATAACTCCCGCAACTTTGGATCCGGTTACTAATTTTTTGAAGGCCGGCAGGTAGGTATCCCAAAGTTCATAAGGAGTGACATCAACATCAAAAGTATGTCGCAGAGATTCTGGTCCGCTATGCACAGCATAGTGTTTTGCGCAAGCTGCGGCTTTTAAGTATTTGGGGTCATCACCCTGAAGACCTTTTACAAAAGCATCACCTAATGAAGCTGTTAGATAGGGATCTTCTCCGTATGTTTCTTGTCCGCGCCCCCATCTTGGATCTCGAAAAATATTGATATTAGGAGTCCAGTAGGTCAGTCCTAAATAGCGTTCATTAGTTCGTTTAAGCTCAACCGCCTTATTATAGATAGCCCTTCCTTCCAAGGCAGAGTAATCCGCCATTTTAAAAAGTGAATTTTTATCAAAAGTTGCGGCCATCGCAATAGCCTGCGGAAAAACTGTGGTTTTAAAGGGAGTTCTTGCAACACCATGTAGTGTTTCATTCCACCAATCATAAGCAGGAATTCCTAGTCTTGGTATTGCGGGTGCAGCATTTAGCATTTGTGCTACTTTTTCTTCTAGTGTTAGTTGGCTGACTAAGTTTTCGACCCTTTCTTCAAAAGTGAGACTGGTATTTTGAAAAGGAAATTTTACTATGTTATTTTGGGCAGAACACAAAAATGAGAATAGTATAAGAATCTGATATTTTATTTTTTTTCTTTTCATAATAATGATTTTTTGTTTGAAGCGCTAAAATGATTTTTAAATTAAAATAAACACAACCGATTGCATAAAGAAAAGAAAAATATATGTAATATGGAATTTTTATTTTGTCAAAAAAGATATTTTTATGATTTATCAATATTTTTTTATGACAAATATTGTGTTTTTGTTGAGTATTTATTGATTTATATTGTAAAATAGAAAAATAATATTTCGTAGAGGTTTATTTCCTCTTAAAATTATATATACTACTTATTGTATAGGAAATGGAAGAACATAGACCTGTAACGATTTACGATATTGCACAGTGGTACATTGACGATTTCACGGGCTTGTTCGCGAATCTTCGAAAATTGATCTTCCAAAAAACTGCCATGCATTCTATGTAACAGCAGTTTTCTTTTTTTTATAAAACTAAATTTATTCTTCAAATTGTAATCTTTAAATAATATAAATAGCTTTTAGTAATTTTTAAATAAGAAATCAAGAAGGTGTTTTTTATGTTTTCTTTAGGAATATCAGATAAACATATTCTTTTTGGCAAATATGTCTACAATGGTGCAGATGTATTTGATTAAAATTCAATTTTTAAGCCTTAATGATGCGATAATTTCTTTTTTTTGGCTTTATTTTTTTGTAGTATGCAATTAAATAAAACACAACCGATTGCGTTTTAGTAATATTTTTTTTTATATTTGTTAAAAATACACTTATAAAATTTTAACCAATTTTTGCTTAATAGTGTATCAGCTTAAAAGAAACCAAAAACAATGAACAATGATTACAAGAAAATTACCTTTTTTATTCATAATAGGATTTTTATGTGTTTTCTCATTAACAGCTCAGGAGAAAAATTCAAAGAAAAAAACAAACAAACAGGCTCCAGTATTTTCGAATGTGGTATATCAGGGAGATGACCAGATATATAAAAACAATCCATTAAAAGAAGATGAGTTTTATTCTCCAGTTCTGCAGGGATGTTATCCCGATCCAGCCATTACAAGAAAAGGAGACGATTATTATATGGTATGTTCTTCATTTGCCATGTTTCCAGGAGTGCCAATTTTTCATTCTAAAGATTTAGTAAACTGGACTGATTTAGGTGGGGTATTGAATAATGTTTCAGAGTTTAACCCCCACGATACAGGCATCAGTGCTGGGGTTTATGCGCCTGGAATTACTTACAACCCTCACAATGATACTTTCTATATGATTGTAACAGCATTTACAGGAAATATGGGCAATATTATTGTAAAAACTAAAGATCCGAAAAAAGGTTGGGGAAGTCCAATTAAATTGGCTTTTAACGGAATTGATCCGTCTATTTTCTTTGATGATGATGGCAAAGGTTATGTGGTGCACAATGATGCACCAGATAAAGGAAAAGAATTATACGAGGGGCATCGTGTGATTAAAGTTTGGGAATACGATCTAGAGAAAGATCAGGTTATTTCTGGTACAGATAAAATTATAGTGGATGGTGGAGTTGATCTTTCTAAGAAACCCATATGGATAGAAGCTCCTCATTTATATAAAAAAGACAATCATTATTATTTAATGTGTGCCGAAGGAGGTACAGGAGGAAATCATAGTGAGGTTATTTTTATTAGTGATAGTCCAAAAGGCCCTTTTAAGCCAGCATCCAATAATCCGATTCTTACTCAAAGATATTTCCCTCAAAATAGGCCCGATAAAGTAGATTGGGCAGGGCATGCTGATTTAGTACTTGGTCCTGATAATAAATATTATGGCGTATTTTTAGGAATTCGCCCCAATGAAAAAGACAGAGTAAATGCTGGACGAGAAACGTTTATGTTGCCCGTAGACTGGTCGGGGACTTTTCCTGTTTTTGAAAATGGCCTAGTTCCAATGGGACCAAAATTGAAGATGCCAAATGGTGTATTAAATAAAACTGGTAAAGATGGTTTTTTTCCTAATGGCAATTTTACATTTACAGAGAGTTTTACCTCAGAAAAGCTAGATTACAGATGGATAGGATTGAGAGGCCCAAGAGAGCATTTTATTTCTATTGTTAAAACAGGATTGCAGATTAGTCCCTTTTCTGTCAATATCAAAGAATTAAAGCCAACTTCGACATTATTCTACAGACAGCAGCACAATAATTTTTCTTTTGAAACCACATTAGAGTATAAACCTAACTCTGAAAAAGATTTGGCAGGAATAGTATGTCTTCAAAATGAACACTTTAATTATGTTTTTGGAGTAACTAAAAAAGGAAAAGATACTTATGTTCTACTGGAAAGAACAGAAAATGGCCAATCAGAAATTATAGCTAGTACAAAAATTGAGAGTAAGGGTGTAATGAACTTGAAAGTAAAAGCGATAGGAGATAATTATCAGTTTAGTTACGCTTTAAATGGTACCGATTTTCAAAATCTGGGAAGTGCAGTCTCAGGAGATATTCTTTCAACAAATGTAGCGGGAGGATTTACAGGAGCTTTAGTAGGTTTATATGCTACTGCATCCAATAATGCAATTCCGAAATAAAATACAAAAACAGCAGCAGGATCACTGGATTAAGCTCAAATGCATGGATCCGAAAAGGCAACTTTAATGCAGTAATTGATCTTGACAAAGAAATGGCATCAGAAACTGATTCTTGGATACCAAAGAATCGGGGAAGCAGTAGATTTAAACTTATTTAATTAAAGGAGATTTAACAAGATATCATGAAATCAATACTTAAGTTTTTCGCAGTTACAGTTCTTTTTTTTACAGGATATAATGGATATTCTCAAGACCCAAATTTTCATATCTATTTGAGTTTTGGACAGTCAAATATGGAGGGCGCTGCGCCAATAGAAGCTGGACACAAGATAAATGTAGATCCTCGTTTTCAGGTTTTAGAAGCGGTAAACTGCCCAGAATTAAATCGCGAGATGGGCCAATGGTACACAGCGATACCGCCGTTATGCCGATGTAAAACCGGATTAACACTAACAGATTTTTTTGGAAGAACAATGGTTGCCAATCTTCCTAAAAATATAAAAGTAGGAGTGGTAAATGTTGCAGTTGGAGGTTGTAAAATTGAGCTTTTTGATAAAGATAATTTCGAAAACTACATGAAAACAGCGCCAGACTGGATGCTCGGAATGATCAAAGAATATAATGGAAGTCCTTATGCGAGACTTGTTGAAATGGCAAAAATTGCGCAGAAAAAAGGCGTTATAAAAGGAATATTATTACACCAGGGAGAATCAAATACTGGGGATACACTTTGGCCAAAAAAGGTCAAAATTGTATACGATAATTTGATGAAAGATTTGAATTTAGATCCTAAAAAAGTGCCTTTACTTTCTGGAGAGACCGTTCATGAAGATCAAAATGGCAAATGTGCGAGCATGAATAAAATTATTGCAACACTGCCTCAGACCATTCCAACGTCTTATGTAATTTCATCAAAAGGTTGTGCAGTGGCTTCAGATTTGCTCCATTTTAATGCAGCAGGCTATAGAGAATTAGGAAATCGCTATGCAGAAAAAATGCTTTCGTTATTAGGGTATAAATCAGATAATTCGAAAGAGCCTTTTATAGTTCAGGCGCCTATAGGTTTTGATCAGTTGAATCCAGCAGTTCCAGCTGGAAAAGTAGAAACGGTAAGTTATAATTCGAAGACGGTTGAAACAGTTAGGAAAGCAACTATTTACACGCCACCGGGATTTGCTAAAAATAAAAAATATCCAGTTTTATACCTTTTACACGGAATTGGAGGAGACGAAAAAGAATGGTTGAAGGGAGGAAGTCCGCAGATTATATTGGACAATCTTTATGCAGAAGGAAAACTTCAGCCAATGATTGTGGTAATGCCAAACGGAAGAGCCATGAAAGATGACAGCGCTTCTGGAAATATAATGGCACCAGACAAAGTGCAGGCATTTGCAGATTTTGAAAAAGATCTATTAAATGATTTAATTCCTTTTGTTGAAAAAAAATACAATGTCTTCAAGGCCAGAGAACATCGTGCCATTGCAGGATTATCTATGGGAGGGGGACAGTCTCTGAATTTCGGTTTAGGGAATTTGGACAAGTTTGCATGGATCGGCGGATTTTCGTCGGCTCCTAATACTAAGAAAACAGAAGAGTTAGTTCCCAATCCTGAAGAAACTAAAAAGAAACTGAAACTACTTTGGATTTCTTGCGGAGATAATGATTGGCTGATTGAAAACAGTAGACGCCCCCACGATTATTTATTTAAAAATAATGTGCCGCACATTTATTATCTGGAGCCTGGAGTTCACGATTTTAAAGTATGGAAAAACAGTTTATACATGTTTTCGCAGTTATTGTTTAAACCCGTTGATGAATCAAGTTTTGCAAAATATACCGTTTTAGGAACGACAGCCCAAACGAATATTCGTAATGCTAAGTATCCTCAGATATTGCCTGATAACAGGGTAATCTTTAAAGTCAGCGCGCCTGAAGCTTTGAAAGTGCAGATAGATCTGGGACGAAAGTACGATATGCAGAAAGACGGACAGGGCGTTTGGAGTGTTACAACCGATGTGATAAATGGAGGATTTAACTATTACTCCCTTTTAATTGACGGTGTGGCAGTTGCAGATCCGTCAAGTGAAACCTTTTATGGAATGGGCCGCATGGCAAGCGGAATAGAAATTCCTAAAAGAGATGGAGATTTTTATGACTTGAAAAACGTTCCGCATGGTGAGGTAAGAACAATGAAATACTTTTCGAGAGCAACTAATTCATGGCGCGAAATGTATGTCTATACACCGCCAGGATATGAAACCGCATCTGAAAAATTTCCTGTTTTATATCTTCTGCATGGAGGAGGCGAAGACCAGAGAGGATGGAGCGCTCAAGGAAAGGCTAATTTAATTTTAGATAATCTGATTGCAGAAAATAAAGCAAAGAAAATGCTGATTGTAATGCTTGATGGAAATATGGGAAATGCAGGCGGTATTGCTGGTTTTAGCGAAGAAACATTAAAAGCATTTGAAAACGAATTAAAAAACGGAGCTATACCTTTTGTAGAAAGTAATTTTAAAGTTGCAACCGATAGTAAAAATAGAGCTTTAGCAGGTTTGTCAATGGGAGGACTGCAGACACTTTATGCAGGAATTAAAAATTCGGAACTGTTCTCAAGTCTCGGCGTATTCAGTTCAGGCTGGTGGGCAAATAACCCAAAATTAGCCGATCCTCAATATGAGTTTATAAAAAGTAATGCACAGTCTATTAATAGTAATCTAATAAAATTGTGGATTTCGATGGGAGGAAAGGAAGACATCGCCTACGAGAATTGTCAGGTAATGATGAAAAAGTTTGATCAGCTCGGTCTTAAATATAGCTATAGCGAATATTCTGGTGGACACACATGGCCAGTGTGGAGACATGATTTATTGCTGTATTCGCAGTTGTTATTCAATTAGTTTAATATTCCTTTCAGATATTTTTTTAGAAATACCGAAAAAAGAAATTATGATAAAAATACAAGATTTTATATATGCTATTTTAGCCATTACAATGAATATTTTTGCAAGTCAGGCTCAAAAGGACAAAGCTCAAAATCCCATTATTTTTGCAGATGTGCCAGATTTATCCATAATCAGAGTAAACGACACATATTATATGAGTAGTACAACGATGCATATGGATCCTGGTGTTCCTATTATGAAATCTAAAGATTTAGTGAATTGGCATCTTGTAAATTACGCTTACCAAACTTTAGAAGATAATGATGATCGGTTGAATTTAGATCATGGAAAAAATGACTACGGCAGGGGTTCATGGGCAAGCAGTCTGCGCTATCATAACGACGTATATTATGCGAGTACTTTTTCGGGAACAACAGGCAAAACGTATATTTTTTCTACAATAGATATTGAAAAAGGACCTTGGAGAAGAATTGTGTTAAACAATTCGTACCATGATCATTCGCTTTTCTTTGATGATAATGGTAAAGTTTACCTTGTCTGGGGAGGCGGAAAGATTCAAATAGTTGAATTAAAAGAAGATTTGTCAGAAGTAAAGGAAGAGACTAAAAAAGTTTTAATAGAAAATGCCAATGAACCTGCGAAAAGCGATATAATGCTGCCAGCTGAAGGATCACAGCTTTTTAAAATTAAAGGAAAATATTATTTATTTAATATCTGCTGGCCCAAAAACGGCATGCGCACCGTAATCATACATAGAGCAGATTCGATTGCAGCACCTTGGGAAGGAAAGATTGGACTGCAGGATTTAGGTGTAGCGCAAGGCGGACTTATTGATACTCCAGACGGCAGATGGTTTTCTTATTTATTTAGAGATGCAGGAGGTGTTGGCCGTATTCCGTATTTGGTTCCTGTAAAATGGGAAAACGGTTGGCCGATATTGGGAGAAAATGGTAAAGTGCCAGAAAATCTAGATCTTCCTGTTGATAAAAGCCTGATTACCAGAATTGTAAACTCAGATGAATTTACCCGTAAAAATGGAGAGCATGATTTGCCGCTGGTTTGGCAATGGAATCATAATCCAGATAATAAGTTTTGGTCTGTAAAAGAAAGAAAAGGTTACTTAAGATTAAAAACATCCAGAATAGACAGCAGTTTTACGCAGGTTAAAAACATTCTGACACAAAGAACTTTTGGGCCTGTATGTTCGGGATCTACTATGTTGGAACTTTCAAATATGAAAGAAGGAGATTTTGCAGGACTTTCGTTGCTGCAAAAAGATTTTGGTCTCGTTGGAGTAAAAGTCGAGAAGGGCAAGAAAAAAATCATCATGATAAATGCTGAAAATGGAAATCCAAAAGAAATAGAAAGCGTTTTATTAAATCAGGACAAGATCTATTTTAAAGCCGAATGCAATTTTAAAGATCAAGTAGACCAAGGGAAGTTTTATTACAGTTTAGATGGTAAAAAATGGATTAGTATCGGGAAACCAATAAAGATGCCGTACACAATTCCTCATTTTATGGGCTATCGATTTGGGCTGTTTAATTACGCTTCTAAAACAATTGGAGGTTACGCAGATTTTGATTATTTCCGATTGAATGATAAAATTTCAGAAACAAAGTAAACTGTATCTGTATACTTATATAAAAAAAAAACACTTTAAAAATTCCTTTATCAAAAGATAAATCTATAATTATGAATCTTAAAAGTTTAATAATCTTCTGTTTAGTTGGATTTTTGAAACTAAATGCTCAGCCGACGATAAAAAGTCCAGACGGAAAACTCATAGTTTCGGTTTCTATAAGTAATGGAATTCCATTCTACACCGTTACATACAATGAAAAGAGTTTTATAGAAAAATCTCCTTTAGGATTAAAAACAAATGCAGGAGATTTTAGCTCAGGCTTGTCTTTACAGGCAGATGTGAAACAAAATAAAATAGACGAGACTTACCAATTGCGCAATATAAAACAAAGCAACGTTCATTATATAGCAAACGAAGCCATTTTTTCATTCACAAAAGATAATGCATCCGTCCTTGATGTTGTTTTTAGAGTCAGCAACAACAATGTGGCATTTAAATATAAATTATATCCACAGAAAGAAACACTTTCGGGTGTAGTTCAAGAAGAGGTCTCAGGGTTTTTATTGCCAAAAGGAACTACTACATTTCTTTGTCCGCAAAGTAATCCAATGACAGGATTTGCTAGGACTGCACCTAGTTACGAGACTTCCTATACACTAGATGATGCAGTCGGAAAAAATGGATTAGGAAATGGATATACATTTCCATGTCTATTTAAGGTAAATAACAGCGGATGGGTCTTAATTTCTGAAACAGGTGTAGATAGCGGTTATTGTGCAAGCAGATTAATTGGACATGAAAATGGGTTATATACAATTGGATTTCCGATGCCGGGAGAGAATAACGGAAACGGAACAACAGCACCAGGAATATCACTTACGGGAGAAACACCGTGGCGCACTATCACAATAGGAGAAACACTTGCGCCTATTGTCGAGACTACAGTTCCGTTTGATTTGGTTAAACCAAAATATAAAGCATCTAAAGAATATCGATATACAAAAGGCACTTGGAGCTGGATTATAAAAATGGATGATAATACCACTTTTCCTGTGCAAAAACAGTATATCGATTTTAGTGCCTCGATGGGATATGAAACTGTTTTAGTTGATGCGCTTTGGGATACGCAGATAGGTCGTGAAAAAATAGCAGAATTAGCAGCATACGGCGCGCAGAAAGGCGTAGGACTTTATTTGTGGTACAATTCAAATGGGTATTGGAATGATGCTCCGCAGGGACCGAGGGGATTAATGGATAATGCCGCTATCCGACGTAGAGAAATGGCATGGATGAATAGCATTGGGATTAAAGGCATTAAAGTTGACTTTTTTGGAGGTGATAAGCAGGTAACGATGAAATTATATGAAGATATTTTAACAGATGCGAATGATTTTGGAATTATGGTCATTTTTCATGGCTGTACCTTACCAAGAGGTTGGGAACGAATGTATCCTAATTTTGCGTCTAGCGAAGCGGTTTTGGCAAGTGAGAATCTGCATTTTGGGCAGCAAAGCTGTGATAATGAAGCTGTAAATGCAGCAACGCATACTTTTATTAGAAATACGGTTGGAAGCATGGATTTTGGAGGAAGCGCTTTAAATAAATTCTACAACAGTGATAACATTGCCAATAAAGGTTCAAAAAGAATGACTTCTGATGTGTTTGCTTTGGCTACTTCAGTGCTTTTTCAAAGCGGCGTGCAGCATTTTGCCTTAGCGCCAAATAATTTGCATGACGCTCCAGATTGGGCTATAAAATTTATGAAAGAAGTGTCTACAGTCTGGGATGAGGTTCGTTTTTTGGATGGATATCCAGGCAGATATGTATTGCTGGCCAGAAGGAAAGGAGCAAAGTGGTATATCGCTGGAATTAATGCTGAAAATAAAACCCTTAGAACAAAACTAAAATTAGACATGTTTTCTTCTGGGACAGCGGTAAATTCTTATACAGATGATGATCAGCTCAATGGAAAAGTAAATGCACTTAAAATAAATAAAAACAAAGAAGTAGAAATAAAAATACCTCGCAATGGAGGGATTGTAATAATCAATTAAAACAACTTGAATAGTACTATTAAAATCAGTTAATCTGATTTGTTTGATCAAAAGTCAGTGCCCTAAAAAGTTAGATACTATTTGGGGTATTTTTAATGAAGAAACCAAACAAGACTTTAGACGGATAGAACTTATACCAAAAAGGATTTCTAGAGTTATTTGCGATAAACGTAAAAGGCTTATCAAAAAATTACAGCTCGATGCAGATTATGGCATTAATCGCATCGGGCTTTTTTGTTTTTTGTAGCGCTACAAATAGCCTTAAGTAGGTTTTGTTATTTTTAACAACCGATTGTTGTTTTTGTTTTCCTTGCCGTTTTTGTTGCTTTTTCTTTATAAGATAAATTGTAAAAGAATGCTTTTTAACTCATTTTAGTACTATATTACTTATTTTATAATCCTATTTATATTAAAATATTAGATTTTTCTTATATTATATTTTTTATAGAAAATTGGTCAGTTAGCTACTGAATTATTATAATTCATTTGAAATTTATTTTCAAAATAAATTATTCTTATTTTTTTAAGCTTAAAAATATTTTTAATGTTTTTATTTTAGTTTTTTTTTGTGTTTATTTTAAATAAAATACAATGCAACCGATTGTTTTATTGATTGTTTTTTTATATTTGTTACCAAAATATTACAATTTTCGGAAATCAATTTTTTCAAAAATGAAAAGATTTCAAAATAAATAACCAAATAAAAATACCATCAATGAACTTTTATTACAAGTAACTTAAACAAACCATTAACTATTTAAACCAAACAAAAAACTATTAAAATGAACTTAAAACTTAAAATTGCACTAATCGGACTGCTGATCGTGGGCAGTCATAGTATAATGGCACAATCAAAGACCATTCATGGCGTGATTACCGACCCATCAGGATTTCCGTTACCTGGTGCCGGTATTAATGTAGAAGGAACGCAGAATAGCGCATCAACCGATTTTGACGGTAAATACTCTTTAAAAGGAGTTAATCCAACCGATAAAGTAACTTTTTCTTATGTGGGCTTAGTATCACAGACTATTACTGTGGGCGAAAGAAGCTCAATCAATGTAACTCTTGTTCAATCTACACAAAATTTAAATGAAGTTGTAGTAGCCTATGGTACTCAAAAGAGAACTAAGGTTACTGGTGCAGTTTCTACGGTAAGCTCAAAAGATATTGCCGCTGTACCTATTACAAATGCTGAATCTGCACTACAAGGACGTGCGGCAGGGGTTACCGTTGTAAATGGTGCACCAGGCTCTAATCCTACAGTTAGTATTCGTGGTCTGGCTACCATGGGAAACAGTGCTCCGCTTTATGTAATTGACGGAGTTTTAACTGGAAATCTTTCTGGCTTAAGCCCTAATGACATTGAGAGCATCTCTGTTTTAAAAGACGCTTCGACTACAGCTTTATACGGTTCTAAAGCTTTTAATGGTGTTATTATGGTGACTACCAAAAAAGGTAAAAAAGGACCAGGTCAGTTAAGCTTTGGCACTTACGTTGGAGGGCAGGAAGTGACAAAAAGATATAATGTTTTAAATACACAGCAATACCTTCAATACGCTAAAGATTTAGGAAGTGATTTAACGGCTAGAGCAGCTGAGTTTGGAAACATAAATACCAACTGGCAAGACCAGATTTTTCAAACAGGACTTATGCAGGATTACAATTTGAGTTTTTCAAATGGTACAGAGAATTCTACAAGCCGCTATTCTGCTGAATATATGAAACAGGAGGGAGCCATTGTTAATACAGGTTTCGAACGTTATTCTTTTAGAGCTAATAATACGCAAGATATTGGTAAATTAAAAATAGGAAGCAATATTGGGGTTTCTTTTAGTACTATTAATCCAGAACGTACTGCAGGAGGAAGAACATTATTAGAACATGCTATAAAAATGGCACCTTATTTACCAATATATAATCAAGATAATTTAGGCGGTTACCAAGGACCGAGCGCTATTGATGGCAATGACGCAGAAAATCCTGTTCGTGTAGCTAATTTAGGATATCAGAAAATAAACAACTTATCTATAATTGGAAACATTTATGCTGAATTAGAAATTTACAAGGGTTTGAAATTCAGATCACAAGTTTCTTTAGATTATTATACAGGTAAAGATCACACTTTCATTCCGAGTTTTCAGGATGGTTCTTACCACAAGCAGGCGTTTTCTTCAACAAACGAAACAAATTCTCAAGGGCAGACGATCGTTTTTGATAATAGTTTGACTTATAAAACTACGATCGCAAACAAACATAATCTGGAAGTTTTAGGAGTTATTACTAAAATTGATGGGAAATCGCAAAGTGTTGCAGCTGGCAGCCGTTACTATATTTCAAATGAAATTGATCAGTTGAGATATAATGAAGGAAGTTTAGGATCTGCAAATTATGAAGAAAAAAACTTAGGGTATATTGTTCGTATTAACTATGACTACGATGACAAATACATGCTGGCAGTTTCAGGACGTAGAGATGCATCTTCTCGTTTTGGATCAAATAATCGTTGGGGTAATTTTTATTCTGTTGCTGCGGGTTGGAATATAGCGAAAGAAAATTTCATGCAAAATTCTATTTTCAGCACATTAAAACTTAGAGCTAGTACAGGAACAACAGGAAATGACAGAATAGAAAATTACCAATACAGCGCTACTTTAATAGCAAATTACAATTATCCAATTGGAGGAGCGAATGCACCTGGAGTTTCTTTGGGAGTGGCAGCTAATCCAGACTTAAAATGGGAATCAAAATTAGATAGAAATATTGGTCTTGATTTTGGATTTTTTGATGAAAAGCTAACGGGTTCATTTGAATATTTCAACAATAAGAGTAGCGATATTCTTTTTGCAGTTCCCCTTGCAGCTTCTGTTGGATCTGCAGGCGGTGGAACGCAGATTCAAAATATTGCTGACGTAAAAGTAAGCGGTTTTGAAGTTTCGATTGGTTACAACGACAGAAAAGGAGACTTTACATGGTCTGCTGTGGCAAATTTAGGTACTAGTAAAAATGAGGTAGTGAGTTTAGCTCCAGGGGTATCGAGCGTTTTAGGCGGACCTTCACCAAGAGCAGGTTTAGAGAATTTTTCAAGATTAGAAGTAGGTCAGCCGCTATTTTACTTTTATGGATATCAGACCAATGGAATTTATCAAAATCAAGCAGAAGTAGACGCTGTTTTTGGCCCAGGACAGACATCTATAAAACCGGGTGATATTAAAATTGTTGATCGTGATGGAAATAAAGTGATCAATTCAGATGATAAAACAAACATCGGAAATCCGTATCCTGATTTTACCTATGGTTTGAACCTTAGCGCAGCGTACAAAAACTTTGATTTCAATTGCTTTATAACGGGTGTGGCAGGTAATGATATCTACAATGCAAATACTTTTGATTTAAAAGGAATGAACCGTTTGTTTAATGCCAGCACAGATGTTTTAGATAGAGCAAATGTTGTCAATGGTGTTGTTACCAATCCTTCTGCAACATTGCCAAGAGCTCAAGGTGCAGATATTAACTGGTCTTCTGCAAACCAGCGTTATATAGAAGATGGTTCTTTTACGAGATTAAAAAACATCGCTTTAGGATATACACTATCTGGTGATGCTTTTAAAAGCTATTTCTCAAAAGCAAGATTCTATGTAAGCGGACAGAACCTTATTACCATTACAAATTACTCAGGTCTAGATCCAGAAATTGCACGTGCAGATGCTAATGCGAACTCAGCAGGTATTGATTTAGGAAGGTATCCACAGCCAAAATCGGTGATTTTTGGAATTGATGTTACATTTTAATATTTAAAAGACGATGAAAAAAATTAAATATATACTTATAGTATTGTCTGGAGTTTTAACCATAACTTCATGTGACACGGGCGAATTAGAATTAAGCAATCCCAATGCTTTATCGCCTGAAACTTTCTTTAAAACTGAGGCACAGGTGCAGTCTGCTGTAAATGCTTCTTATGCAAATCTTCAGACCAGAGGGCTTTATGGAAGAAATCTTTTCTTTGCGATGGATCTTATGGGGCATGACGCTTTAGGGAACCCGCAGTTAGAGGGGAACAAAAAACCTTTTCAGGATTTTTCTTTTAACGGAGGAAATGATATTATTCAATATTACTGGGAATCTTGTTATATGGGAATATCCAGAGCGAATTTTGTGCTAGATAACGAGCAGAAAATTAACGCTCTTCCAGCTTCTATTTTATCTCAGGAAAAAAAGAACAAATATTTAGGAGAAGCTCATTTCTTAAGAGCTTACTATTACTTTCTATTAGTAAAACGTTTTGGCGATTTGCCAATTTATAAAACAAATACTATTGTTGGAAATGCAAGAAGCCCTAAAGCAGAGGCTTATGCTTTGATTGAAGAGGATCTTGTATTTGCATCTCAAAATCTTTTGCCAAGAGCATCAGAATCAGCAGGAAGAGCCAATAAAGAAGCCGCTTATGCACAATTGGGTAAAGTATTGCTATATCAAAAGAAATATACTGAAGCTTTAGCAGCGTTTAATAATGTGACAGGTTTCAGTCTGGAAGATAAAGGGAATTTTTACAACAACTTTATGGAAGAAACGGAACATGGTAAAGAATCGATTTTTGAAATTGAGTTTGATGAAAAAAATGGAACTGGCGATCAATGGGGTGCTGTTGGTGATAGTGGAGGAACAGGTTTTGAGGAGTCAACACTAAGAGGTCAGGAATATGGAAATCTTAGCTGGTATAATGTTTATCCATCAGACGATCTTTTAGATTCGTATGAAGCAGGTGATAACCGTTTTGGAGATACTTTTTATGTGCCAGGATCGTCTTATTTAAAAGGAACCAAAGTAATGGTAGCAGGTAATTTTACAACCTCTGCAGGTATTAGAAGAGCAGGCTGGAAAAAATATCAAAACTATTACAATAGAGAAGATGAAGCAACAAGATCAAGCATCAACTTTAAAGTAATGCGTTATGCCGATGTGCTGCTTATGAAAGCAGAATGTGAAAACCAAAGAGATGGCGGTTCGCAGACAGCGGCAATAGAATATATCAAACAGGTGCGCGACAGAGCCAACCTGACCACTAATATTGCTCCAACAAAAGAGGCTGTTTTTGCAGCAATTGTTCACGAACGTCAAGTAGAATTTGCCGGAGAACAATCTCGTTTTGATGATATTATAAGATGGGGTATAGCAAACACTGTATTACAAGGAACAGGTTTTACTGCTGGTAAAAGCGAGTTATGGCCAATACCAAACAGAGAAACCTCGTCTAATCCTAAAATAAAGCCTAGTGATAATAATCCTGGTTATTAAGGCTTTAAATTTTGGTTAGTTTAAGTTAAGTTAGTTTTTATAAACAGCGCATTTATTGCGCTGTTTATTGTTTAGAGAAATACTATCGAAGAAAAATCAAATGGCATTTTGAATTAATTGAATCAAAAAATGAAAAATATAAGTAAAATTTTATTGGTGATCATTTCTTGTTTTTTTACAGTAAACATAGAAGCACAAAACCCTATTATTAAGGACATCTTTACAGCAGATCCTGCTCCTCTTGTACATAAGGGAATCTTGTATTTATATACAGGACACGATGTAGCAACTCAAGAGGATACTAATTATAAAATGGCTGACTGGCATGTATTTTCGACAACAAACATGAAAGACTGGAAAGATCACGGAGCGCTACTTTCGCCTAGCACATTTTCATGGGCAACGGGCGATGCTTATGCAGCTCAATGCATCGAGAGAGACGGAAAGTTTTATTGGTTTGTTTCGACATTTCATAAAAAAGATGAGGTAAGCCAAGGCGGTGCAGCAATTGGTGTTGCGGTTTCAGATAGTCCTACAGGCCCTTTTAAAGATGCAATTGGAAAAGCCCTTATAATAAACGAAATGACAACCGATATGACGTACGGTTGGGATGATATTGACCCGACTGTGTTTGTGGATGACGACGGGCAAGCCTATATGTTCTGGGGCAATGGAAGCTGTAAATGGGTTAAACTTAAAAAGAATATGATAGAGCTAGATGGATCTATTACCACTTTTAAACCTAAAAATTACATTGAAGGTCCTTGGGTTTATAAAAGAAAAGGACTTTATTATTTAGTATATGCCAGTGAAGGTACAAAACCTGAAATGATAGAATACTGCACCGCTAAAAATATTACGGGTCCATGGAATTATCAAGGAATTATTCAGGAAAATGTTCAGAATAGTTTTACCACACATCCTGGCATTATAGATTATAAAGGAAAATCATACTTCTTTTATCATAATGGAAGTCTGCCAACAGGCGGCAGCTACAGACGTTCCATCTGTGTAGATTACATGCATTATAATAAAGATGGCACTATTCAGAAAATAATACAAACTGCAGAAGGAGTAAGCAAAATCAAGTAAAAAGCAGATTTAATTTTTCTAATGAAACGAAAGATTTCAAAGCGCAATTTTTTTTCAATTAACTAGTAAAATAATAAAAATAGAAACATGGTTATAGCTAAAGATTTTACAAATAAATACCTGATTAGAACCCGACTTCTACTATTGATTTTTGCAGTGATGGTTCCGTTTTTAGTTATTAGTCAAAATAAAAAGAAAGCGGATAAATCAGCATTAAAAAGACCGCAATACCGTAATCTTTTTAAAGAAGCAGGTTATAGCCAGATTGAAATAGACAAGAAACTGGCCAAAGCCTATTATGATGTTTTTGAAGGGCCAGATAAAGTTTATTTTGAAGAAGGGGATGCTTTAGGATACGTTTCTGATATCAAAAATAAAGATGCTCGTACAGAAGGAATGTCATACGGAATGATGGTTGCGGTTCAGCTCAATAAAAAAGATGTTTTCGATCGTCTATGGAGATGGTCGGTAAAATACATGCAGCATCAAGATGGACCAAGAGAAGGTTACTTTGCTTGGAGCGTAAATCCAGAGACTAAAAAACAAAATTCTCCAGGTTCTGCTTCAGACGGAGAATTGTATTATGTAACGAGTCTGCTTTTCGCTTCTAATAAATGGGGCAATGATACCGGAATAGACTACTACAAAGAAGCCAGAAGAATATTAGATGCTATGTGGAAAAAAGACGGAACTGGTAATGTGCATAATATTATTAATACAGAACATAAGCAAATTTCTTTTGTACCAGAAGGAGGAGGCTACAATTGGACAGATCCTTCTTATCATGTTCCTGCCTTTTATGAAATATGGGCCTTGTATGCCAAAGACGGACATGAGCAGTTTTATAAAGAATGTGCGGATGTTTCGCGTAACTTTTTGCATAAAGCCTGCCATCCTGTTACGGGGCTAAATTCAGATTATACAGAATTTAATGGAGAACCGCATCCGACACCTTGGATGCCTCCTGGATTCCGTTATGATTCTTGGCGCGTTCCAATGAACATTGCCATGGATTATACTTGGTACGGAAAAGATAAAGAATGGCAGGAAGACTATGCGAAGCGTTTTCAAAATTTTTTAAGGTCTAAAGGATTGGATACTTATGAAGATCAGTTCAATCTAGATGGTTCTACTCCTGAATTTATTCTTCAGGCGGGTCCGGTGAAAAAACTGAGGCATTCAATCGGGTTAGTAGGAACAGCAGCTACAGCATCATTAGTAAATAAAGACAAAGCAAGTATCGATTTTGTTCGTGCGGTTTGGAATGCCAAGCTAGAGCCTTACGAAGACGGTTATTTTGATCCCTATTATGATGGATTAATGTATCTTTTCAGTTTAATGCATCTGAGTGGGAATTACCAAATTATAGCTCCAAAAGGTTAATCAATTTTTAAATCTAAAAAATAGGATTATGGCAGATTTAGCGGTACGGCAAATTATCATTTTTTAATTCCTATGCTAATCTGCCATAACGTTTTTATGGTAAAAAACTGAGGTAGCTTCAAAACGGTGATCACTCAATTAATCCTTGACATCTTTGATTTGATCAAAAGCCAGATTACTGCTGCCTTCGCCTCTTCCGATTTTCTTTTTCATGCCAAGCCATACAAATACCTCTCCGTTCAGCCAACGCGTACGCTGAAAGGATTGCGATACTTTTACACCTGCTCTTGGTATTTCTTCTTCATGAATGTAATAGGGTAATGGTTTTGGAATTTCGTCCAAACCTTCGCGTAGAATACTGGATTGTGGCTTGATTTTTTTTGGCGTTTCCTGATCTTTTTCTATGATTCTTAATAAAGAGGCACGTTGTAATTGGGTTTCCCTATTATCATTTTTTTTGTGTACGGGAACAAATGGTATCCAGTTTTCTGGAACATTGCTCATAGCCTGATAACTGATTTTGGCTGAATAGGGCAATGTTGCAATTGGGGTATTTCTGTTTACGATGTTTTCATGAAATTGACGCACACGCAATGCCGCTTCGCTTCCTTTTTCGCCAATACCTGCTGGAGACGGAATAACGGTTTCTATTCCCCAGACCATATTCGATATTTCATCCCTTATCAATACAATTTCTTCGATAGGATCACTTTCATGTACTTTCATTGCAGTTGGGGAGAGAAATAGTGTATTATTTTGTTTTTCTGAATGTAATTTATACATACTCCAACTCGTATTCTCTTTGCCTATTTCTTCAGTTGGTTTAATCCAGATCGTTTCTCCAAAGTTGTTTTTCACTGTGAGGCCTTCAATATTGGCTAAAGAACCAATTGGAAGTGTGTATGGTACTAAGAACCAGTCGTTAGCAAAAACCAATCCGAATTCCATTAATAATAGTTTTGAAAGTTCTGTTGTTGAGGGTTTTATATCTCCAAGGTCGGTTTTAGAATCTTCAAATTGCCACCATCTTCGATCCGGCATGCCTTCAAATGCGATATGTGAAGGTATAAAGGTATCTGTGAATTTGTTGAGAGGTTCTCCTGTATTATTCGTTTTTTGTTCTTTAATATCAAATACATACCAATCTGGATGTCCTTGATAATATTCTGCAGCAGACAATTTTTTTTCTGTTTTTTCAGCTGTTGCGCTACACTCAAATTGGTATTCTAATTTATTAGGCAGCCAAGCAGTATTCTTTTCATCATTCGGTTGAAGATATATTTTAGCGTACCAGTCCTTAAAGTCATTTGCGAGATCATTGTCAAGTACTGTTTGATGTCCAGGATCGCTTAAAACAATACCGTCAGATGCGGGTGTGCCCAAAATAATCTTTTCATATAGTGCATAGCCATCCATTGCTCTTCCGCTTATAGCGGCATATTGTTGCCATACATTTTTATGAGCGTAAATAGAGGCATTATCACGATTATTTGGTGGCATGGTAAAACCATAATTTTCGATATAAATATTTCGGTAGTTTAGAGTATATTTTTTTAATAATTGTAACCAGTATCTGCCCATTTGCAACCTAATATCAATACTTATCTTTTTTTCTTCTCTTTTAAAAGCAATCTTCTTCTGTTCTATTTTTGCTTCGAGAGGGACATTGTTTTCAAAATTTTGAACGGTATTATCAGCCGCTTTGTACTCTTGTAAATGCGAACTGGTAATATGAATTTTTGCAAATACAGGAGAACCTGCATCATCGGCTTTAAATTCTCCCATTTGCCATTGTTTGGTAAGCATCCATAATGCATCTCGTACTTCGGCTTTTAGTGCGCGGTCAAAATTATGGGCGCGTGGTCTTCCTTCAAGTCTATTCCACATCATTACGGTAGGGAATAACTTTAACTCAAGCGCTTCTCTGATATCTTTAATAGGACTAACCATTGTTTATTTTTTTATAAATATTATTGTTTTGAGCCAGATTGATAGAAGCGGTAATCCAATGCATGCTTACAGCCATTATGGTCGCAGGAAGAAAATGTCCATATCTTGAACCTTCTATTTGGGCAGGTTCTACAGCACGTTTTTTAGCCATCTGTAGAGTTTCCTCCATAGATTCAATGATATCGTTCCATTTCCAATTTCCGGTTATCTGCGGAGGCGTTACCAAAAACATTGTTTGCGGAGGTTCGCTATTAGGTTGATCATAATGAAAAGCGATTCCGGTTGTTTCTTCATTCGCAGGAATTACTTCTGTCCATTCATCTATTACAATACCGCATTGTGGTTTGGTGTTATCATAATCTTTTGCAAAATGTGCCGTATAGAGCAGCTTATCATTTTTGATGTTAAAGATGTATTTGCCATTTTCATCTTTTTCTGTGGCGGTATCCTCTCTAAATTTTACAGCCAGCCAGCGATCATTTGATTGATAAGGAAATTGTAGGGCAGTAAGGTTTACTTCGACTGTTGGTTTGAATGCATCGGTGAGAAAAACAATGTTTTCCCAATGATGCACTTTATCTCTCACTCTGGCAACTCCTCCCAGCCAGTCTTCAACTGGAAATAGGCTGTTTTCTGTTGCTTTTATAAAAGTTAATAATTGGTCTTTATCAGTAAGAGCGTTATTAAATTCGGCGGCAGAAGTACTATTTAGTGTAAAGCGTGGCAATAGTAAAGCTTCATCTCCCAATATTGTTTTTGCAGCTTTTATAAGGGCAGCAATTTTATCGGCATTAACAACTGTTGCATCAGCCTCGGCTATTAAGGCTTTACTATTGATTATTTTTTTCTCAATATATTTTTGAAGGTTGTTTAGAGATACTACAATATCTTCTTTCAATAAAGCCAATTGCAATAGCTCTGTGTTAGTATTGTTACTTTCGGTTACGGTGTCAAATGCGACGGTATCGAATACGCTTACCTCTTTAATGGTTGTATTTACATCTGATAAAAAATCAATAATTGTGGTTTTGTTATTTGTTTTTAGTGCTTTAATGTTATTCAATAAACTAATAAAATCGACTTTCTTAGTATCAAATGCAGTTTTATAAGCAGCCAATGGTAAAACTGGAAAAGTAGAAACAGATGAAATTTGCTGCTCTGCTTTTTGAAGTAATTCTATTTTTTCGTCAGGATCGGCTGTTGTAGTATAAGCCGACATTATGAGTTCTACTTCAATTAATTTTTTATTCCATCTTTCTATCAGAATATCTAGTTTGGTAAATACATTTTGATAAATAACAGCCACGCCACTATGAATAAAGCCAATTCCTGTTTGCACGTTATCAAAAAGGGCTGTTTTTAAATACTGAGTAGAAATATCTTTTACCAAGGTGTCAAAATGAACAAAATCAGATGTATATAGCTCTAAGTAGCTATCATAATTTGTTTTTAAAGTACTAAGGGTTGAAGGCACACCTATAGAATTAATACTATTTTCAAATGCAGTCAGGATCGTAGCTTTGTTAGCAGGATTTGGGTCAGCAAGATAGTTTTTCAGATCAGATTTTAATTGTATAATGATGTTGTCTTTAATAGATGGGTCAGTTAGGAGTGTTCCAATATCATTAGAAAGTTGTGCCGAAATGCTGGTAAACGAATGTGTGTTGGTGCTAATATTTTCTAAACTTGTTTTGACACTATCAAAATCAATAGCTATTAAATTTTCTACCGTTGTCTTCAATCTCGCATCATCGAGATTAGTAGGTGTTGCAGATTCTGTTGATAACAGCACCTGAGTAGGAGTTATCGCTTTAGATCCGATCAATATTTTGCGTAAGCTTTTTATTAGGGCAGCCAATTCAAAGAAAGAAACATTCGCTTTATTTGTTGTATTTACAGCTTCGGTATAATTTATTTTGATGGTTGTTTTTGGATGATTTGATTTGGTGTAGCGTACGAAATTCAATATTCGATCATCCAATTCGGTCATTGATTGCTCCGTATCTGTGTTTAATACGTATAAAAGATCAATTGCTTCCAGTCCCAATTCTTTTTGAGAAACGGTGATTGGAATATCGGCCTGAAGAGGCGTACTGTAGACTACATTACAGATCACATTTTCTGGTGCGGGTAAATTTTCGATAAGCCATTTGTTAACAGCAGGTTCGGCTTTTGCTCGAGCTATTGCACCTGAAATTACGGTTGCATCACTATCGAATTGAATAGCCATTCGATGTGTAAGGGTTACACCGCTTCTAGGGGTGTTGATAATGTCAATATCCGGCGGATAATCTCCTTTGCTAAATGCATTTGCGTTTCCGGATGCTCTTTCAAAATTTCCCTGCACTACCTGATAAACTTGTTCTGCCATTACAAGATCGGATATCGCATCGTTGATATCGATAATGTAGTCGAGTTCTTCTTTTATTGCCTTAGCCTGATCTGGAGTGGCCGTGGGTAAATTAAAAGTTGATGCCAAACCAAAAGGATATACTTTAACAGAGGCTTCTCTGACATAATTAATGAACTTTAATCCATCAAGAACATTGTTTGCCGCTATCATTTCTTCATTTTCTTCAGGTTTTGATTTAGTGTCTATAAGATTATCTGCCACCAACGGAAAGACTTTTCTTAAAGGCAAAATAAATTTATCTACTTCACCTTTGCCAAGACTGTATTTGTCATGCAAACCTCTTTCAAATTGGTAGCCAAGTAATGCCGCAAGAGGCTGACCATTACGCATTCCTTCTAAAAAATTAGCAGCTACACGCACTCTGTTTGATGTGAGGTTTATGGCAAAAGGATTGTCGCTGCCGGCATCTTTGTTGCTATCATAAGCGTTGCGCAAAATAGCAGCGGTGGCGGCCTGGTCTAAGGAAGGCGCGTGTATGAAACCAAGATTTTTGCTGTCTGATTGGAGCGGAGTACTGTTTTCTTTATTGAATATTTCATTCAGTTCAGGTGTAAGGGCTTCGGTTGTAAGTGTTCTATTTTGTGGCTCGACATCCAGCAACAAGCCATAAGCGCCAAGATAAATGCCTTTTGAGGTTTTAGTATTTTTGCTGTTTCTTAAACGTTGTTCCGTAAGTTTGTATTGTACCAAACCCGTTTTCCATGCATCAATGCGATAGCTGCAGCAGTCTAGATGTTCGGTTAATAAACGTTCTAATCTTGCGGTTGGTGTTTTCTCCAGTATTTTCAGAGCATCAATTGTTTCCTTCAATTGTTCCGTCTCTGCCAGATTGTGTAAAATATTGGGTTTCTGGATATAATCTATTAATTTCGTTGTAGCATCTCCAGTGATAGTAGGATAGGTACTGAATAAATGTTCGTATTTACTTTTTCCAATACCTTTGGCTTCTACATGTAAAAAATCAGGATCTTTAAATACTTTCCTGCTGGCAATGAGATTGTTTGTTGCCAACACATTTGCCGCTGCATTGGATTGTGATTGGGTAAGCGCGTGTTTTAAAAGTAAATAGAGTAGTGCTGTCGGGGCTTCTTGATCACCAAAATCATCTCTGCGTACGTTATCGCCTGCTGTTGCAACCAGCCATTCGATATAATTCAATCCGTTTGCACTATAGGGACGGATAGCAGATGTTTCGGAATCGGGTACATCATCAATAAATGGGCCGCTCAACAGATTAGGACGACTCAGAAAGAATTTTTCAAGTATAGGAACGGTGTCAATTCCAAGCTCATTTAAAATTTGCTTTGCTTTTTCCTGCATTTTCTTTTCAAATTTTGGTGTTAAAAGAAAATGATGCTGCAGATTTAGCTGATTATGCATTTGATTTTTCGATTGTGCATAGCGCTGATGAAACTCAACTGAATTAGCATTCAACGCTAGAATTTTTAATAATAGCTTGTGGGCATCATCTGTTGTTTTGCCTATGTGTGCGACATCTATTAATAATTCATCCCAAGTGCTATCCATTTTCATCAGCCATCTGTGAAGTCTTGGCAGAAATGGTGTTCTAATGTTGTTGGATAAGTCTGTGTTATTGTCTCTTCCTAAGAAATTTAACTTGGAATAGACCGATATTGGCAGAATTCCGTAAGGCTGTTTTCCGATTCGTATGGCCGGTATAGGACCTCGTCCTGAAACGAAACCAGAGAAGAATGCTTTGGTCGCTTCGATATCTCTGTCGGTGAATAACGGATCCATCATTTCATCCATAAAATAGCCCAACGTTGCTGGAAAAAGTGCCGTATTCATAGCATAAGCTTCTAACTGATCTTTACCATTGGCATTTTTTACATTTTTTAATATGGCAGGATCTATTCCAAGGCAATCAGCCAGTTTTTCGCCATCTGATTTTTTATCTGGTGTATCTGCCGAAACAAAATCTTCAGTATTGCTAAAAAACGAATCAAAACTATCATCGCCATTGTCAGTCCAAGTATATGCAGCAGGTGCGTCTTCAGTATTATTTGTAGGTGCTCCCTGTTTTATTAGTTCAAGACCATTTTTGCTGTAAAAATGATCCGTAAATAAGGTTTCCAGTTGTTCTTGGCCATCCGCCTCATCAGAAGTGAATCTTATACCTGTAACAAATAATTTTTTAAAACCGGTTTGAGCTTCCTCAGGTGTAAGGTTTATTTTTGTTGCCATTCCAGCCTCTTCTGCTTTTTCAAAATCTACCATCCAGCTCAATTCGTCATTGAGAATAAGGTTTTTATCATCATCTTTTTTAAGCTGGTCATCGCCTGTTAAAGAGGGATCCACACTTACAGCCAAATGATCTTTGACAGGGTTATTAAATAGGATTGTTTTTTTAACATTTCCATCAAAAGTGGTTACCACAAACTTATTGGGCAGTCCTATTGTTTTAGCCGACTGTGTCCAAGAACTATTCTTAGCGGTATAATCAGGAAGATCGATTTCAGAAATTATGATTTTACTGCTGTCTTGTTCTTCAAGTATTTCATCACTAATATTTTCCGGAATATAGTTTTCTTGTATTGATGTTGCTGTGGCAGAGTTTGTTGCCGCGGTTAAAATTTCTTTTGCCTTATCAATTTTTACAGTGTCGCCTTTGGCAAACCAAAATGCTGACCAATATTTTGTTGCGGCATCTTTTTCAGCTGGGCTTAAAGAAAGAGAAGAGTTTACCACAAAAATTTTATATGCCGCGCTAGGCTTTACAGTTTTACTATTGGCAGGTTTATACTCTTTTATAATATAAGCAGAACGCCCCGTACCATGGCTATTTACCAAGCTTCTCCAGGCCGCTTTTTCATCTGCTTTTATGCCGCCTGCTTTCCACATTTCTATCCAAAAGGCTTTTGCATTTTTCAATTCAGATTCAGATAATAGCTCTTCTTTGCTATTGATATTACAATCATCGGGATAAACTCGTAACCAAAGCTGTTTTTGATTGCCAGTTGATTTGAATCTTGTTTCTAAACGTAACGGAAACATCAGAATAGGAATGTTGTCGTTTAATTCTGTGATCTTTTTTATAGGATCAAGTTGTGCTAAAAAAGCATTCGTTATCTTTTCGTAGTTGGCCTTAATCGATTTTTTTGAATCTCTTAGTTCTCCAATATCTTTTATTATTTGGTTTCTTTGTTTTTCATTGAATAACTTCTTTGATTCGCGTTCTTGTTCATTAAGACTTTTTAGTTCTTCCTTTTCGTCAGCATTTAGTTTCTCCAATGCAGCTTGCGCCTTTTGAATTTCAATGTTCACCGCAGCCGATTGTTTTCGGTTACTGTTTTGTGCGTCCTGTATGTTTTTTAGATCACTCATAATTAAAGTTATTTGGGTAACATTCGGCTAGCATGTACTCCAACAAGTACTGGAACCTGATAAAGGATATAGGCAAGTTCTGCGGCATTGGTGTCAGGAGACCATCTTGCTTGCACATCATCTGGATGTTTTATATTTTCCTGATCATCAGCATTGGGTGTTTTTAAGGTCACTGTTTTATTCATTTCAATACAACTTCCGTCAGCCGTTTGAATATCTTTCCAAGAAAGGTTGTTCCAGTTTACAATTTTTTCCACTCCTGCCGCATTCTTCGCTTTTTCAATGTCTAGTCCAAAGCGCAGTTCGCCTGGTCTTTCTTTTATGACAAAAAACCATCCTGGATTATCCGTTATTGAAGTTGGATTTAATTTACCTCTTGCTTCCTCGTCATCAAGATCAAATCCGAAAAAATAAATATCGGGTTCTACTTTTGCTTCAAACAAGGGCGTTTTGATAATAGATTGTGGTGGATTTTTTTCATCCTCTGCAGAAAGTTTTGCAAAAATCCTTTCTTCACTTACACTTCTGGGTTTTGGAGCGGGCTGGTCTGGTATAATAGTTTGATCAGGTCCCCAATCTGCTTTATGTGCATATATTACTGCTGTTGGGTATTTTTTCAGTAATTCTCCTCTTATCACCAATACCAATTGTGTTTTTCCGCTTATTAGCGCCCTTTGGTTATGCTGACCCAGTTCATTTTTCAATGGAGAGTCTGCTTGCGAAGGAAAAACTTTTGCAGTATTAATTTTTGACCATTCGTGTATTTTGGGAATATCTCTTAATTTTTCTCTTAATTCTTGTGCTGAGGTTTCCGATTCAGGCTGTGGAGGCAAGAAACTTTGTACGTCCCAGAATTGTCTAAAATAGGAACCTCTTTGATCGGTTGGATATTCTCTCCACAATAATTCTCTTGACATTTCATGATTAATGCCGACCATATAAGATTCAATAAACTTTTGGTTGTTTTCTAAAAGTGTAATGCTATTCTGTTCGATAAGGTTGATATTTGGCAGAAACAATTCTGAAGACATTTCGCTCAATGGCTTATACATTGGGATATCGATCTCCGGATATACCATTACTGGTGCAAATTGTTCGACCATATTGATGGCTATACGAGCCGGGATAGTAATACTGTGATGGGTTCTCTTAGGAATAGTAATAACGGGATTTAGTAAGTTTACTACTGAAGTGGTTAAGTCTTTTAAATCTACTGGTTTTCGTATAGGATCTGGATACTTAATACTTATCAATGTAAAAGCATCTTTTAGAGCAGTTTTAAATTTAATTGCTTCTTCACTGTCTGTACTGCCAGTTGTTACCGTGTAAGTGCTTCCGGGTAATGTTATAACAAAGCCAGGACTAACAGGATATTGGTCTACTGCAGCAGGTGTTTGACTGTCTTGTGTTACAGCGGCGGCCGCCATAACATCGTTGTTCCATTTTTTTAATTTTAGATAGAACCATACCAATGCAGCTCCTATAAGTCCCAATACCACAGATCCGCTTAACGATGCGGCGAATAGTAGCATGAATAAGAATAGCAATATCAATAATAACAGAGGCAAAAACTTGAACCACTTGTATTTTTTTAAGAGCTCTACAATCAATTGCGGAATATCTGTTGGGGCCATCTCCTCGGCCAGGTCGGTGAGGTTTATTGCGCCTTCGGGATCTGTTTTTGGCGGTGTAACAACAACTTCGCCGTTGTTTATTCTATCTATTAAATTATAAGGCGTAACAGTATCAGAAAAGTTTAGTTTCTTCATAAAACCGCCTCGAGTTCTTGTAATGCTGCGAAATTTGCCCGAAGTCATTACAGATGGTATCGTACTTTCTGATATGGTTTGATAGACAGTAAGGTTTTTGTAGATAATCCTTTTTTGAACGGGTGATGTAAACATAAACGCTTTTTCGGTAATCAGCGGCGTCAGATGTTTGTTGTAATATTTTAATGATACTTGCAATGCGAGTTGTGCAAATCTGAACTTGTTGTTAATCTCTGTAACACGACCTACTTGCTCCCAAGCCGCTTGCATATATTCTTCTTGATTTTTCTGAATAACTTTAGTTCCTATCCCCGCAGCTGTCCTGAATCTCGGATCAAGGTTTAGCTCATGTATCCAGTTTTTATTGTTGGGAAGGTCTGTACTATCGCTGGTTTTCAATAAACGTTGCTGTAGTGCGTGCCATGTGCCATATAATGGAGAAGTGATTACTGGATCTGGATCACCTTTTGTAGGATCATCTTCTGAAATAATTCCAGCATCAAAATTTACCTGCTCCATAGTATTTGCTGCAATGCTATAATCATCAGAAAGATTTATTCTTGCGGCCATAGCCTTGGTAAATTGATGCGGATAGGGATGTTCATCCCATTCATCATATTTTTTTGCAATTGCTTTATCGGCGGGCTTCATCGAATCGAAAGGAACTCTTAGTGCGCCACCGAGTTTTAAAATATGATGGAGTTCAGGGTCATTTATCGGAGGAAGATTAGAGCCTGGATGTATCACGTCTATATCTCTTACTCCAATACTTTTATCAGCAAGCTTTGGCTGTAATAGGTTTACTAAATATTCGAAGTCACCCATATTACCTGTTTTGAAATGCCAGCGATGGTAATACGGAAATTCGGAAACGTTGCTGTCATCCCATGCACATTTACTTGCTACTAAAGTTGAAGGAATTTCGTAGTCTAATCCAGCAAGTCTCCCGCTTTCAAAAGTGGGAATAAGAAAAGCATAGTATCCAATATTGGGTTCCAGTTTTCTTGGACAAATAATTCTAGAGTAGGCATTATCAGGATTTTTATTAATTAAATCATTAATAGCATCAGTAATAGTGTCTGAATTTGCAGTGTTTGCGACTGCTCCATTAGAAAGATCGGTATTTACGTGTACATGTGCCCATGCCCAAAGTTCTGATGATTTCGGGAAAATATCAGCAGTGTTTTTTCCGCTTTTCAATTTAAAGAAAGGCAGCGGTTTATCTTTCATATTCTGTCCATCCTCAAATTCATCTTCTTTTAGTACGACGAGTGTGAGCCAAGGACGAAGTCTATTCTCAAAAGGTCTTGCGGGCGTGTATCGCCATGGAAAATCTTCTTCGTAAAATTCGATATATGGTAAATAATTAGGTTCAAAATTTGTGATCCAGTTTCTGGGCTCTGTTTTTACAATTGCCTTACTATCTATACCTACAATGTCACCAGGTCCATAAAGTTGAATTTCTTTAGCTGGTAATATTCTGTTGTCTTCCGTTTTTCCATCTACTTTTATTGCTTCAATTTCGAGTGCTACTTTTATAGAGGCACGCAAAAGCACAGAACTATCATTGTCGAATTTAATGATGTTGTTAGATAATCCTTGGCGTAACCATGGTAAAAAAGAGTAGTTTGCTAATGTTTCGCTCATGATGATTGTAATTCATAATTAGGAATAATTTGAAGCTCCTTTTTCAGTCCTGGCTGTCTGGCAATTTGCTCCTCCATATAGGTCTGCGCCATAATCTCACTTTCAAATGTTGCGTGCGCAGTGTGTGCCTTATTGTTTGATTTTAAGGCTACCGTATAACCTTCTTCTTTTATAGAAATTTTTTCTGCAAAAGGCTGCATTTTATTCAAATGAGATTTAGATAAAGTAGACTTAGATACACTGTTTCCTTTTAGGAAATGATTGAACAAGATGCTGATTTCCATAAAGAATCTTCCTTTTCTAAATGGTTTTATAGGCTCTTTATCGATAATAGTAATTTCATACGCGACATTTTTTCGTACAAATTTTCCATTTTTGATAATTGTATTACTCAATGATATTTGAACGCCGTTTGGCATTTTTTCGAAAGAAGGCTTAGACAGTTTTTCTGAATCGGTAAGGTTTTGATATTGTGCTCGGGCGAAGTTGTCGTTTACTTCTGTGATTTTTAGTTCATTGTCATCACTAGTTGCTTTTTTAATAGTGATTTTTTGTACGTCGTTCACTTTTTGACTTCCTACTTTATCAATTTTTACCTGTAATGGCAGTATTTTTTGTTGTACTACCAGTGATCCTGCTGGATGTAACACAAGAGGCGCTGTTGCTGACTCTTCCATTTTTCGAAGTGATACTAAAAGATTTTTGTTATTTGATAGTATGGTACTCCAGTATTCTCTTTTCTGTAAATCGTCGAGGAATTTTTGATAGATAGCCACTTCTGGTATGGCTGTGTTTTTTTCTTCTCCCCAAGTAACATCAAAGTCAGCAGATATTTCGAAAAATAAGATGGAAACACTACCAGTACCTTTTGCTCTCCATGGAGTTGGTCCTTCAAGAGACATTCTTACCCTTACACTTAATATATCAATACCGGCAGCACTAAGTTTGAAGCTGGCCGATACTTGAATAATAAAATAGAATGGACTGAACTGGAACAAGGCATCAAAACCAATATTTCCTTCTATGACACATGCTCTAAGATCAAATTTAATCTCTGCCTTAGCACCAAACTGTACTGTGTTGGATGTTACTGCCTGATAACATTCTACTCGTATCAAGGCAATGCCTGTATTTAGGATCGTGAGAGAAAGGCGTTTCATAGTGGGTAATGAAAGCGGGGGAGGTGTGTATGACGGATGAAAACCTCCTACACTCAATAAAAAATCAGGTTCATCGCCCCATTTCAAACGCACTGCCATATCGCCTTCCAGAGTCATAGTAAGAATAAATGATTCATAAAGACTCGCATCGAAGGTTAACATTTTCTTGTCAAAATCGATAGTTCCCACAAATAGAACCTGTATTTGAACCAATGGTGTTTGCTCTGTTGGCAATGCTATTTTAAGTACTCCCAGAATAGCAATATTTCCAGGTATTTCAATAATAATACCTAGTGAAAGTGTAATCAAAGTTGGCGTTCCCCAGCCTATTTTTCCCATCGGACCAATTAGAAATCTTTCTTCATAGGGAGGGAATATCGATTTTAGGTCACTAATAATTCTTGGCGCGTTGGCAATTACATTTTGTGGAAACATGATACTGTTTACTGCTCCAGTACGCACGGCATTTCTTAATGGATCCAACAGCATGGTTCTATTCAATCCCAATAATCCGCCAACAGCATTCAATGTGAAGCCATAACCTAGTTGAAATGGAGGAAAGAATTCTGCCGTGATAATAATAAGCATTGAAAAACCTTTACTGCCATCTGGCATCTTTGTCGTAATCAAGCCTATTGCTTTTGCAGAAATAAATCCTGCAATTGTCAGTTCTAGTACACCAGCGTATTCTTCTTTTTCAAAATCAAAAAATAAGTAACCGCCGCCAATGACTGCTCCAGCATTTACAGAAAGACCGAGTCCATTTGGTGGCTTAAAGCCAAAACCCAGATCAAATGGCCCCATATTTCCACGGTTATTTTCGGGGAAACTTAAATTGGTGCTCACTCCAATATTTTCTACAACCACTGTAAGCGGACCCAATTCGCCTTTAAAGTCAGCACTTACCGATATAGGTATTTTTCGGTCTTCTATTTTTATTTCGATGGTGATACCGCTAATTTCAATAGGTCCCAATGAAATGTGGATGGGCAATTGAATCTGTATTCCTGCACTTCCTTTAAAGTAAATGCCATTTTTAGTGGAGTATCCTACAGTAAGATCGAGAGGAACTTCTATAGGATCCAACGGCAGTACAGAAGAAATAAATCCATCTCCGCCACCTAAATCTATTACCACACGTGAATCTTTAACGGCAATTTCAATAGTAAAATCATTGCCTTGCTGGTTTACTTGAGCTTTACCAGTTAATTCTATGGCTCCTAGTTCGAGTCTGGAAGATTCTGGCGCACCTAATTGTACCAGATGTTCTGGGCCCGATATTCGAAAAGTTACTTCAATACTACCATTAATAGCAGAGGCAGCAGTAAGATCAAATAAAGTTATGGCCGTCTTGGGTCTTATTTCTACCCCTGTTGTTTTATCTATTTTAAGTCCGCCCTTAATGATTAAGGAAAAATTTTCATTGATTACAATTTCTGTTTCAGCACTTCCAATAAAAAATGGCGATACAGCCAGCCCTGCGTTATTTGGAGTGCTGTCTGTGGCAATTGGATAGACTTCTAGTCCAGCTTTAACCGTATCAAGATCAAAAAATGGTACATACAAGGCATCACCACTTAAACTATATTGTGAAGTAATATCTCCAGTAGGCATATAAACGCCAGTTTGTATTTCTAGCGCATTTAGTAAATGTTCAATATTTTCTATTAATAATTTACCATCATAAGTTGGTGTACCCCATCCGTAAACAATTTCTGGTATGCGATGTGGTTCCTGTAGAAAAATGATTAATCTTTCCCATTCAATACGATATTGTTTGTAGGCAATATGGGCAGGCAATGCCGCTGGTTGGTAGCTATTATCAAAAATACCAATGAAGAGGAAGAAAGCAGAAATTTTTGGATGTTCATACTGCAGATGCCGCATGATCGTATAATCAAGAAGCTGTCTAGGAAACTTTGTGCCAAAATCAGATAATGTTGCGCCAAGACCAAGATTATCTTTGATGGAATCAAAATCGGTTATTACATTTTTTAGTGATCCGATAAGCGATCCGTAATCGGAAGTATTATTAAGATTAATGGAAGAAAAGCTATTGATAAATTTAAGAGGAGACGAAGAGAGGTCTGTACTTTCAGGAACATTCCAACCCAAGTTGCGAAGGAAATATAAAGTGGTTTGAGGAGACTTTACAGGATTGCCTATATCATTGAGCACACCATTGATGGCTTGTCCTAGCTCTTCAATTAATAACTCAAATGTACTTTTATCAGCCGCCATTTTTTAATTATTTTAAGGTCTTGGGTAAAAAGTTCGATACAAAGCTTCTAGCAGTGTTGGGTCTATCTTTTCTATAATTGCATATTTACATACATAACAAAAATCATTATCATAACTTGTACTTTTCATTCTGCACGATCCTGCAGGAATATATACACCACAGCCTTCTCTGGCGCCCCCTTCATATAAACCTATAATTCGTTGCGGATAGCGAATACCATTTCTTATCGATACAGGTGGATACTTCGTAGATCCGTCAAAACCAATATTGGCGCATACGGTACCTGCAGGTCGCTCCCATAGCGGTTTGAGGTTGGTTTGCATATAAGTAAAGGCATCGGTGCCGATTAATTTTTCTGAGCTGCCGGGATAAGCGTCTTTGTACCATTTGGCCTTGCTGGGGTCAAATGCATTCGTAACAGTATCAAGCACATCTCTCCGTGTTACAGCATTAGGACGCACATCAGTACCATCAAAATGGCCTGCTGTAGTTGCGATGGCTGGTGTGTTTATTTCAGAATATTCATCTATAAGTCTAAAGTGCGAATGGCCTAATTCATGCATGCTCACGGCAGCAAGATTATTATAATTATTTCTTGGAGTGCCCGGATTATGGTCTATACCCGTAGCAGAAGTTGATAATCCTTGAAAACCAGGCTGATCGCCCAAACAGACCATTGCAAAATCGGGATGCCCGCCTCCACCATATTTATCATCATTTACCAATACAATAACTAATGCATGGTCTTTTCCTGTAGAGGAAGAGACACCACTTGGAGGAGCAGCCCAACATTGCGGTATTAAATTATCTGCCGCAGCTTCAGAAGGCAAAGTAAGCGTAGCAATAAAATCCATTATTAATGTTTGATCACCAGTTTTAGGTCCTATAAGTCTGGCCATTGGCGTTCCGTTTATCAGATAACCATAAGTTAGTCCCAATGCATTTGATTTTTGTATCATAGTCCCAATAGCCGCTCCAGCTGTGCCAGGATTGTCTGGAACTGTTATCCCATTAGCGTCGACAGGCACGGCACATGAAATACCCGAGCTCGGTGATGGTGTAAATGCTTTAAAAATATTAAAGTGTTCTTTAACTCCTCTAAGATTAAAAGGAGCCTTTCTAAAAAATCGGATCACAATTTCATTTATTGTTCTATCAAAAAGAGCTCTATCAGCTGCACTAAAGCCATCGCCTAAAAAAAGAAGATTTTTTTTGTCCTTTGTTGGACCATTATAGATAATGGTTTCAAGTGTTATACCTGCAGGGATAGGAGTTGGCATATTAGTTTCTTTTTATTAATAAGTAAATTGAAAATCATATATCCGTGTCGTTTATTCAATCAAAAAAATTACAATGAAAATGCAAAACTGATTTTCGCTGTTACGAATGATATTTGAGAAACATCATTTGTTTTAACTATAATTTTTCAAAAAAACACACTGAAATTGTATATACAAAAATTGGATTATTTAAAAAGAAGGCTTGATAAAATTTTGTATATGAGGCAGTTATAGAAGTAAAATTTTTGCTAAGATAAAAAAAAAAGAAAGACCTTCATTTTTTTTAACAATTGATTACTTACCGTATAATAAAAACTTCTGCAATAAGTGTGAGAAGTATTAGACATATAAAAGAGAAAAACCTGCGAATCCCAAGATTTGCAGGTTTTTCTCTTTTATACTTTTTATATACACTATTATAAATTGATAATTAATTGACAATTGTGAGAAAAAAGATGTTTCTTCAATTTCATGTTTTTCTCAAAATTGCCCTTTAATTACTCACTTTCTCTATTTATCCAGTCACTTTTAAATGTTGAATTTGCCCGTCAGCAATATCAAAATGAAATTGTAGTGTAATGGGGCTTCCTGGAAATGTTCCTGCGCACTCTGCAGTTAAGACACTTGCGGTTCCATTTTCAGCATATTGAAGAGGTTTCATCACTGATTTGTATTTTTTATTTGATTCGTCTATCCAATGCTGGATGTCCAGTCTTCCGTTATGCGTTTTGCCTTCATCAAATACAACAGCATTTTCGGAAAAACAGTTGGCATAGGCAGTGCTGTCGAAGCTGTTCTGTGCATTGACTAAATCTTTTATCACTTTAGGTAAGTTCATCTTTTTAATTTTTTAAAGGTTATTAGATCGTCGGTACTGTGCCACCATCGATCACAAATTCAGTTCCTGTTAAATATTTAGCTCTTGGTGAAACAAGAAATCCAACCAATTCAGCCACTTCTTCCGGTTCAGCTGGCCTGCCATAAGGTATTCCGCCCAATGCATCCATAACGCTTTGCTGCGCCTCTTCTACTGTACTGTTTGCATTTCTTGCAATCTCACCAAGAAAAGCTTTTGTCGCCCCTGTATTGATCCATCCTGGCGAAACAGTCAGTACACGCACGCCTTTTGAAGATACTTCTTTAGATAAGCCTTTGCTGTAATTAATAAGTCCAGCTTTTGCTGCAGCATAGGGGAGAGTGGAATCATACAAAGGCAATTTACCCTGAATTGAAGCTATGTGAATAATAACACCTTGTTTTTGATCTATCATTTGAGGGATAAAACCTCTGTCCAGTCGAACAGGGGCAAGCAGATTAGCCTCTAGGGTTGATACCCAATCATCATCAGTAAGTGCGCTGAAGCCGCCTGCGGGTGTGGTTGAAGAACCTAGATTATTCACAAGAATATCCAGTCTTCCGTAAGTCGACAATATTTCACTGACAACTTTTTGTGTTCCTTCAGCTTTACTCAAATCCGAAGCAATGAAATGCAGTTTGGTGTTTTCTTTTTCTGGCGCGTTTCGTGCGGTAATAATAACTGTTGCACCAGCTTGCAGCAGTCTTTCTGCAATTGCCATTCCAGTTCCTTTTGTGCCTCCTGTTACTAGGGCAATTTTGCCTGATAATTCATTTTGATAATCCATCTTATATTCGATTTAAATTTCTTTAGTACAAATTTGAGAAGTATGCAACTTTCTCACAAGTACGGAGTTACGATTCAGATAGGGATAAATTTTTCCCCTATTGTATAAATCGGAACATAGGTTTACTTTTGTTATATGTATGAAAGAAAAATAATCCCGAATCTAAACTGCGGACTTGACCTGATAGGGGAAGTTTTGTATGGCAAATGGAAAATACGTTTGCTTTGGTTTATAAATGAAGGTCATAAAAGGCCAAGTGAACTGCAGCGTAAAATTCCAGATGCTTCACGCAGGGTTCTAAATATTCAGCTGAAGGAATTAGAGGATCATGAATTGGTTTCAAAGGTCATTTATCCTGTTGTACCTCCTAAAGTAGAATACAGCCTGACAGATTTTGGAAAAACATTAATTCCTGTAATTTCAGCTATTGGCAATTGGGGAGATGAACATGAAGGACGTTTAAAAAATGTGATTTTGAAACGTTTAGAATCAAATCAGTGATTTAACAAAAACTCGTCATCACTAATATATTCGAATTATAAAGGTTTAAGCCTTTAGTCGCAAAAAAAGGTATCAAATTCACTTACTATGTATTTCAAGGATAAAATTTTGAGTTTTAGCAGCCAATTTTTAATTGCTTTCTTGAAAAGTTAATTCCATAAAATTTTATTATTTATTGCAATAAGACCTTTTATTGTAATTAAACTTTGATCAGTATCTGAATTAAGAAAAATGTAGCCTTCAGAGTTCATCAAAACTAAAACATCCAACAGTTTTGCCTGGTTTTCCCTTTCAGAAGCAATATTGTTAGTAAATTTTGAAACATTAGACACTGTTGTTACAAGCTTTGTTAGCTCTTCAAAAGTAAAGCCTATGCTATATTTCCTAGCTAGTATCCGAAGAATTTTTAGAAAAAAAACAGAAGATAGTTCCATAAATAATTCCTTTAATACTATATACGAAAATTGATTCTTTTTAGATTATTCTTATTACTCCAGTTAAATTCAATTTATACTTTTGGATAAAAATGTCTAAGAATTTGATTTGGCGTTTTAATGACTTCTTTACCGATTGCGTCAAACCATTTTACTTCTTTTGTTACTTCTGCACAGCATTCGTTTTTTGAGTTAAAAAAGCAGCTTTTAATATTGATTTTATCCTCTATATAACAATGCTTCATTTCAACTAAAAAATGTTCTGTAAACATCAGGTTTTTATGGATGATTAATTCATGATTTCCTTCCTGTAAACCTAAATGCATATAATTAAGCTTTTCTTTGGAAAAACCGTTATGAAACAAAAAATGGTATAACAATCGGATCGTATACGAGATATATGCGGTATCTTCCATAACCATATAATCATTTACATCTTCTCCGGTAACAATATAATTTTTACAGATCATTTTAATGCGATTTAAGGTTAAAAAAAGAGACCGGCGTAATAAGTTTACCGGCCTCGAGAACATTAGTCATGCTTAAAACTCTTGTAAATCTGAATAAATCCGATTCTTAAAAAGGGTTATTTAACTAATAAGAAATTGTAATTAATCTTTATTTTTTCGGCAATTTTCTTTCTGACAAGACTTGGTATTTCAATATCAAAATCTTCTGGTTTTGCTTCAAATGTGCCAATAGCATTAACTCCATTTGTAGTTTTGGAAATTTTTACAATCACAGAGACTGGTTTTGTTTTTCCGTGAATAGTAAGATCTCCTTTTAATGTGAAATTTTTAGGAGAACTTGTAATTTTTGAACTATCAAAATCTTCAATTTTGCCTTTGAAAGTCGCTTTTGGAAATTTTTCAGATTCCATATAATTTTCATTAAAGTGCTCTTCCATCAGCGCTACTTTAAACCGAAAACCTTTTATAAGCACCAAGCTGGCAAAATCTCCTGTTGTCTGATCCAGAACAGCTGAAACTGATTTGCTTTCGGCTGCAACTTCTTCGTAAGTAGGCATAGAGGCCTGAAATTTTATATTTCCTGTTTTTGTAATCAGTTTTTGTGCAAACCCGTCGTTATTCGCAATTATAATAAGCAGTAGCGCAAAGAAATTAATAAATGATTTTTTCATAATAATTAATTTTCTTTTAGACCATCGGTGTTCCATTTTACTATTAGATCAATATTAGCCTGAGCCATTCTTCCACCTTGAGGCATAAGTCCCTGCTGGCCGCTTTGAAGCTGGATTCTGCCTAATAAACCAGCATTTTCTACTGCTGCTTTTACTTGCGCATAAGTAGTTAATGGTCTAAAAGATGCCGATCTTCCGCTGGAGTGGCAGCTTATGCAATTGGCATCAATAATAGATTTTACATCTTTGCTATAAGTAGCCGCAGTAGGAGTTGTCGGGTCAGTTGGATTCGTTGGTGTAGTTGGGGTTGTGGGTGTAGTCGGAGTTGTTGGTGTTCCTTCGATATCTTGAACGGTGTCAGAATCACTGCAGCTTGCAAATGCCGCGAGTAAAATGGTAAGTACGATTGTTTTTTTCATGATTTATTGTTTTTAATTGTTAGAAAACTCTGTATAGATTAAAGCCAAAGAAGAAATCCCCTTTACCCCAGTCGCCAGAGGCATTGGTAAGATATCCGCTCTCACTCATAGATTGTGAATTGGTAAAGATTAATTGAAAAACGTGTCCGCCTGTTTCCACATCAAGACCTACAGACAACGGATTTTTATAAAAGTCAGGTTTATCAAAATTGTGCATATATTCTAAATTGACAGATAATCTTTTCGTGATTTTATAGCGTCCACCACCACCAAAAGAAAACTGATTGTCTCTTTCGATATCAGGATTGTAAAGGTTTTTGTGTATAAAGGACGGTACTAATTCTAATGAGAATTTTTCACTGATTTTTCTAGATAGTAAAACCTGTTGTACATACGTCATACGATGTTTAAACTCTAAACCAGGATATTGGTCTTTTTCTAAAAAAGTATTGATATCTGCAACACTGTACCCAACAATGTCCAGCGGAAAATTATCGTTTTGTCTTGCTACCCGATATTTCAATCCGGTTTCATACATTTTATTTAAAGTATGTCTCGAAAGGCTGACCGATAACCAATCTGTAACACCGTAGATTCCTCCGAGTTTTGTGGTTGCATTGTCAAGTCCAAAAAAACTGTCAAAACCATCTTTTACAGTGCCAAAACGATGCGAAACCACAAAATAAAATTCTTTTTTAGCAGGCATTTTTGTGGTCTGTAAGGTTACCAGCTGTAAAGCTTTAAATGTAGCTGTAGAATAGCTTTCTTCTGTTTGTGTAGAATCAAGACTCTTCAATAAATCATCCTGAGAGTAAGCCAGTGTAACTAAAAACAGGCAGAACGGAACTAAAATTTTCTTCATAAATTAATTATTAATTTTTTGGTTTATTTAACTGTGCATTGGTCTATTTTGACTTCCATAAACAATTCGTCATATCCAATGCATTTGCCTTTAATTGTGGTTTTATTATTGATCATTTTGTCTTTTAGTTTTTCTTTGAAAAGACAGAAAACACTATTTTCAAGTATCAATGAAGAATCGGTTTCTTTGGTTGCAAGGCCCGTTATTTCAATAGTTTTGTTGAGGTATATTGAATCTGCATTTTTTGGGTCTTCGTTATAATCTTCAAGCAGTTTTTTTGCCGTTAAACTAAAATCTGGCGTTTCTGATTCTATATTTCGGGCTTCTTTAAAGATAATTCCATAATAAAAGTAGACGCCGGCAGAAACCATCAGGAGTAATATTGAAGCTACAATTGCTGTTTTTTTTCTTTTCATATTTGGTTTGTATTGGTAATAGATAATAATCAGTCAGCGATTTTGTTAATTTGATAGCTTTCGTCCCGTATTTTTTTTCGATGCTGTAGGCCAAAATCCCGTAATGATTTGATAATAGGCTCAAGTGATGAACTGTAATCGGTTAATTGATATTCGGTTTTAGCGCGGCTTTGACCATCTATTTTCTTTTTAACAAATCCGTTTAGTTCCATTTCTTTAAGTTCATCAGCTAAAACTTTGGATGTGATTTTCTGCACTTCTTTTTGAATTTCAGAAAACCGTTTGTTACCTTCCATAAGCGTAAGGACTATTGAGATTCTCCATTTTCCGTTAATAATGTAAAGAGCATCCATGATGGGTACTATTTCAGATTTGCATTTTGATGCAAATCTGATCTGCCGTTTATTAGATGTTGAATTTTCTGATGTATTCATATTTTAAAACTGTCTCAAATCAAATGATGATTCTATAGTGAAACAGCCTTAGTAAAGATTACCCTACCAAAGAATTGTGATTTTTTGAAAAAAAAATAAAAATGTATAATGAGAGCCTAAAAAACTCTTGTAGAAACGATATTAAAATGAAATTCTAAAACTCAGATTTGGAGTTCTTTGGAGTGAAAAAGTATCCACTTCTTCTATAGAATTTGTTAAAGAATTTATTCTATAATATTCGCTGATTTCATTTCTTCTGTTTAGTATATTTAGGATTGAGATTCCTATTTTGTATTGAATTCCATCTGCGGTTTCCCACTTGTACGTTGAGGAAAGATTAACCTGAGAAAACATATTTAGATTACTGTCGTTTGGTTTATTGTAAACCAGTACAGGATCAGAAAGATCAATTTGAGATAAATTTGGAGATGTTTTTGGTCTTCCAGAAGTCCATTTTGTTCCTAAAGCAATCTTGAAATTGTTTTTCTCATAAATTGCGGCCCAAGACAAAGAGTGTGTCAGCTCAAAGTTGTTGGGAAAACGAGGGTATTCATAATTCGGAAAATTATAATTGTTTTCATTGTAAGTATAACTTAACCACGTAAGAAAGTGGTTTATTTTTTTCTGAACTAGGATTTCTGTTCCCCAAATTTCATAATTGCCTGTGGTTCTAATAAATTCAAGCTGATTCTGAAAACCTTGGCTGGAGGTTGTTATTCCGGTTACTTTTTTATAAAAGTTTTCGATGTCCAAAAGCCAGTTGTTCTTTTGATAGAACAAGTTTAAAGATAACTGTCTGCTTCTTTGAATAGGAATTGTGCCGTTATTCGAGATAATCCAGCGTCTTTTTTCGATGCCAAAATAATCTTTCTGCAAATCAATAATCTGCTGGGAGTTTTGACTTTTGAGTTCGCCGAGAAGTTCTAAAGTTACACTTTTACTAAGTCCGTAACCCAATTGGATTCTAGGCTCTACGATATATTTTTTGAATTTTTCGATATAATTAAGTCGCATTCCGCCTTTAAAATATACTCGGGAAATAGTATCATTGTATTTACCTTCTACAATTAAAGCATGAGTTCGCAATACGTCTTTTACTTTACGATAAAAATCAGGATTAGTTACCTGCTCTAAATTAGTAACACCAATTTCATTAAATTGATATCCGTCGCTGAAACTAAATTTGGAGTTTAGAATATGATTATTTTCTAAATTAACGCCATTGTTGTTTACCGTATTTTCTTGAATAACAGTCTGGTTTTCGTAAATTGACTTTTGATCGGCTAGAAGTTCGTACGAAGAATTATAAACATTAATTTTGGTTGTGTTAAATTTATTCCAGTTTCTTTTCCATAACAAATTCGCACCGTAGTTCTGTTGGCGTAAAACATTGGTTTGTGATTTGTTTATATTGTATGAAGCAGCACTTTTAGTAACTTCCAGATTATCTTTTATTGTTATTAAATCCAATATTATTTGATCTTTGATCCCTATTTTTTGCGCGTATTTTACTGTAGCGTCATAAAAGCCAAATTTTTTATCACTTTTATAATTAAGATTTTGGTTCTGCGAAAAATCGGTAATGGTAGTATTTTGAAATACTTTATTGAAATATTCTTTATAAGTAGGAGTTTCTACAAAATCAGTAATCGATTTACGTGCCGAAATTTCGATATAACTTTTTTTAGAAAGATTATACTTTCCATAAACATCAGCATTAATCATGTTGATTCCCGCGCTAAAAGAATTTTTTTCTGCTTTTTCTGGAGTAGAAGAAATCGAGACTACACTTGAAACGCTTTCTCCATAAAAGGCAGAACTTCCGTTTTTATAGATGGAAATGGTATGCCCAAGATTTGGATTGAAAACGGATATCAAACCAAAAAAATGCCCTGTTTGAAACATACGTATTCCATTCCACAAAAATAAATTCTGATCGTGTGTACCACCGCGAACGTTGATACTTGATACACTTTCATCCAAACTGTTTACACCTGGAATCTGCTGCATAGTCTGCAGCGCATCGGGTTCAATAAGGCCGGGAAGTATACCAAATTTTTTCGGCTTAATTTCAAGAGATCCATCAGTGTTTTTAGAAATCCCCGAAGCCAAAATAGCATTGGTTTTAATTTCGTGCAATTCTGTAATTTCAGGGTCTAGCAGGATTTGAATGCAATCTTTAACCTTTGTATTTCCTGCCGTAATTCTCTTTGAGGCAAAACCAATATGACTAATTATAAAATTGTTTTTATCCTCTTTATTAAACTCAAAATAACCTTCAGAATCAGTTGTATAGTGAGTTTTATTATTTAAACTAACATTGGCATTTTCAATAGGCTTTTTATCTATGGAAGATAAAACATAGCCACAAATCATTTTAGAAATAGTATCCTTTTTATAGATATTGATGAATTTATTGCCTATATTTTCAAAAGACAAATGTGTTCTTCTTTCGAGATATTCCAATTTTTGTTCTAATGAAAATGATTTCTTGGGAGGATTTAATTCGAGACCTTCAATATTATCTTCGGTATAATTAAAGTTTACGCCATGTTGTTCTTCAATATCAATTATTATTTTTTTAAAAGGCATAACCTTTCCTTTGTCTTGAGCAAAAATATTCAGGACAAGAAAAAAGAGAAAAAACAAAAAATGAAATTGTTTGGGGCGGAACATTTATTTTTCGTTAAAAATTATTTTGTTGTTAGAAACTTTTCTAGCTTCTAAATGATAAGTCGTACTAATAATCTGCAAAGCTGTATTGAGATCTTTTGCAGGCAGTTTTCCTGTAAACAGAGAGATAGTATCTTTGGCGTTTAAATCGATTTTAATATTGTATTGCCTTTCAACTTCATCTAAAATAGTTCGTATGTTTTCTTTATAGAAACAGATTTGGTTATCCATCCATTCTGGCTGTGATGAATTTACAGTGCTTTTTGCCTCTTTTCCATTTTCAAATCGAACACTTTGTCCGTGAGTTAATAAAACTTGAATGTTGTTATAATTTACTTTGACACGGCCTTCATAACACACAACATCAAACCTGTTCTTTCTGGCTTTAACGTTAAATTGCGTTCCTAAAACCGTTACTTTTCCAAGATTGGTCTGCACTTCAAATTTTCTGCCTTTTGCAACTTTAAAATAAGCTTCTCCTTTAAGTTCCAAATGTCTGTTGTTGTTCCAATTCCACTTTTTATAGTGTATTTCAGAACCTGAATTTAAAACCACTTCAGAATTATCGGGTAATGAAAAAGCGGTCTTTTTTCCAAAATTGGCAGTTTCTGTTTGAGGCACAAAAACTTTCATCGCAAACGTAATTCCAAGAGCGAGAACGAATATGGCGGCAGCTCTAAACATCCATTTTTTATATAAAGGAATTACTTTTGGCGCTGTTTTTTTCTGGCTTAAAATATTCGATAACATAGCATTTTCATCCAAATCGCCTGTTTCTAGATGAGCGGTATAGTTTTTTATCTTTTGGTATTTTTCAAAATCGGGGCTTGCCTCAAATGCGGCCAATTCATCCGGAGATAATTCGTCGTTGAGCCATTTTGCCAATAAGCGATCTTTTTTCATTTTATCGTATTATTTAATTAAAACAATTAGAATTAAATTTACCCTACTTTTTATAAGTCAATTTCTTTACGTAAGCTTAACAGAGCCAAATGGATGCGTTTTTCTACTGCCTTTACGCTAATGTTGAGCTCTAAGGCAATTTCACTGTATTTTTTGCCATCAATTCTGTGCATCAAAAAGGCAGTGCGTTGTTTTTCGTTTAAGTTTTCGATGGCTTTTAAAAGTTTAGCCTGAAATTGTTTTTCTTCCAGAAGATATTCCGGACTCTCATTGGTCTTATCCAAACCAGTGAAGTTTTTTTCATATTTCAAAACCACTTTCTGGTGTGCAATCTGGTTGAGACTGCTGTTATTGGCAATGGTGTAAAGGTATGATTTTGCTTTTTCTAAAGGTACAGAAGCGCAGTTCTGCCAAAGCTTTACAAATGCTTCTTGGGTTATATCTTCTGCTTGTTCTGCGTTTCCAAATTTGTAAAAAAGAAAATTCCGAAGTGCTTTTACATGACTTTTGAAGAAAGACGAAAAAATGATTTCATCACAAGTATTAGATTGGTTTTGATCTGGCATTTAGAGTTTCAATTTTTTCAGCGTAAAAGTATTTGTTTTTAATTTAAGTAGGGTAAAAGTAGAGATGATTGTTTTATAGAAGAATAAAATGCTATTGGTTTTTGATAATTTAGTATAGATGAAAATTATCAAGCCTTGCTGTAGGTTATTAAAAAACAGTTTGTTTTAAAATTTATTACCTTTGTAAAAATATAAATATGTTCCTTTTGAAAAAATATTTATCAATTGCAGTTTTCCTATTTTTACTTTTTTCCTGTCAAAGTGAAGTAGACGAGCAAAACAATAATTCGCAGGGAACCATTACTACTGTTTCTCCGCTTACAACTTATTTGCAAAGGGTTGCTATGGTTAGAACTGTACAGGATAATATGATTGACGGATCTAGTTATTGTACTATAAAACTCCCTTATACCGTTACAGTAAATAATGAGCAGATTGCAGTAAACGCAACTGCCGATTATCAAAAAGTTTTGGATAATATCAACGCAAGCAATTATGATGATGATATTGTAAAAATAGATTTTCCTGTAACGATGGTATATTATAATTACATCGAAAAACTGATTCCAAATCAGGCAGATTTTGATTCTTTAATCGATTATTGGAATCTCTATCCAGATCTTTTATCCAAAATCAACGGTCTGAATATCAATTATCCCATAACAATCAACAGCTATAACAGCCTCAATCAAGCAGCGAGTTCTCAATTAATAGTAAGCGATCAGGCCTTTTTTAATTTTATAAAAAATTTAAATGAAAGCCAGTATATCTCTCTAAAATATCCTATCACAATTGCAGATTACAATAATCAGACAAAAACGATTTCAAATAATGAGGATTTCGAAAACGCTATTAAATATGCCATAGATTATTGCCCAGAAAATAACCTTGTGACACTAGATTTTGCTGCAACTATTACAAAAGGTTCTTGGGAAATACCCTATTTTTACGATGGTGCCGTAAAGACTTCAAATTACAGCGACTATACATTTGTATTTAAAACCGATCAATCTGTAGTTGCCACCAAAAGTGGAGTTTCAGAAACGGGACAGTGGGAAAGTTCTGTTCAAAATGGTGTCAGAGAAGTTAAAGTAATTTTCAATACAGGAGTGCTTTCTAAATTAAATTTCAACTGGAAGCTGTTTGAATTTAATAATTCTCAGATACGATTACGAGATATAAATGCAACAACTAATTATCTCTATTTTCAAAAAAAGTAAATCTCCAAGTCCACTTTTTTGTTTTACTTAGAGATTTATAAATTGCTAACTATGTTTGTTTTAAATAAGCGAAACGCCTTTTTTAAGTATCTCAATTCTATGTTTCTATGTGTTTAAAAATAACACCTAGAACATCACTTTTTTTTCTTTCTTCCCAACCAGATAAGAAGTCCTGTAATGGGTAATGTTGCCGCAAATAAACAAACAATAAAAGCTAGAATTTTGGTTGGATAGCCATAAATGCTTCCGGTATGAATTGGGTAAATTAAGCGTCGTACTTTATCGCCATTGCTAAAGGATTCATAAGGTCTTATTTTCAAAAGTTTACCTGTGTATTTGTCAAAATAAGCCATACTTGAAATATTCGGAATAGATTTTTCAAGATTCAATTTAATAACCATAATACTGTTTATGGTATCAGATGGGATTCTAATCTGCGTATCTCCTTTGTATTTATAAATGTTTTCTGTTTTTGAAAGTATGTTTTGATAGAAAAAAGTTTTATCCAGTTTTGGATCCACTTTTGTCGGATTTTCAACTTTAGCCGAAGGTTTTTTTGCTGTTCCATCTGCCAGTAAATAGATACCGATTTCAAACCATTTGAAAGACCAGGTTAATCCGGTCAAGGATATAATCAGAAGAAATAGAAAGCTGTAGAAACCAAAATTAGAATGAAAATCCCAATTGACTCTTTTAAAAGAAGCATTCCATTTTATGGTCAATCTCTGCTTTAAGTTTTTTATTTTTTTTGGCCACCATAAAATTAGCCCCGAAAGCAGCATAAAAACAAAAATAAGACAGCTGCAGCCTGTAATAAATTTTCCAACTTCTCCTAGGATCAAATGACGATGCAGATCTAGTACTACCGAGAAAAACCTGCTTTTTTTAGGAATGGTTGCCAGTACTTTTCCTGTATACGGATCTACGGAGAAAATTTGATCTTTTTTATCGGCATCTGTTCCTGAAATAATTACTGTTCTTGCTGGATCTCGATACGTTTGAATTCGGTCTAATTCTGTAATGCGATATTGTTTTGCAATAGAATTAACGTAAAGGTCAACAGGTATTTTTTTTGTTCCGATGGCAGAAACTTCATAGAATTCAGTATTTATAAAAGAATCAATTTCTTCTTCAAAAACTAAAATGCTTCCGGTAAGGGCTACAATAAATACAATAAGCCCGGACGTTAGTCCGAGCCATAAATGTAAAACTCCAATGTTTTTTTTAAATGTCTTATTCATGTAAAGAGGCAGTAAAAAATATTTTCAATATAATTAAAGCTTTTTAAAAGGAGTAACCAAGAGTTAAAAGCCAATTTGAAGGAGCGCCAGGGAACAAACGGATATAATCATACCCTCCAACCCAATAGGTTTTGTTTAGAATATTATTCGCGTTCAGCTGAATTTTAAATTTATTGATATTGTAATAAAAAGCAGCATTAAACAAGGTATATCCAGGAAGAGTTTCTGTAGTAGTCTGGCTCATAGTACGCGTTGTTGCAAAATTAGATCCCATTGCAATTCCAAAATCTTTTAAAGCGCCATTAGTAAAATTATAACGAGTCCAGATATTACCCTGCTGTCTTGGAGTATTTGCTTTTTGTCTTCCAACTTCAACTTCAATCGGACTTTCTGTAATATAAGCTTCATTATAACTGTAAGCGGCAGAAATACTCCAGTTGCGAGTAATATTTCCATTCAAATCAATTTCGATACCTTTCGATTCCTCCTCACCAATAGATCTCATTAAATCGGGATTTGACGGATCATTAGCAGGATATAACGTGTTTTTTTGCTGTATTTTGAATAACGCAACAGTCACAAAAAGTTTTTCTTTGAACCAAGATGATTTTCCTCCAAATTCAACCATATTGCTTTCTAAAGGATTAAATGGGCCACCCGAATTTGGATTTGCCAGAGTAGACGCCGTTTGAGGATTATATCCCTGAACATAAGTTCCGTATAGGTTAATATTTGGATTAAGCGTATAAGTAAGACCAAAACGAGGTAAAAACGAATGCTGTTTTACTTTTGTTTCTGTGGCTTTTTTGTAATTTACTTTATCTGAATATTCGTCATAACGGATACCAATTAAAGCCTGAAAAGCACCAAATTTAATATGGTCTTGAATATAAATTCCGTACAATGAATAATAGGTTGGATCAACTTGGCGTGCTACATAAAAATATTTACTCATATCTTTTAATTGCTGCGATGCAAATGGATTAGTCAAATCAAAATGAGCTACGTTTGGCACTGGATTTCCTTTAGAATCCAATAAATAATTCGCTTTATTTGCAGGATTATAAGTCGCGATAAAACCATTATTGGCAGCATTTCTGTAACCGCTTGCCGTTAATTGCGATCCGCCTACAGGAACCTCCTCCTGAGCATAATCAAATCCTGCAATTAAATTATGGTCTAAAGCGCCTGTTTTAGCTTCATATTTGAAGAAAGTGGAAAGATTATCAATATAGCGCTTGCGTTTACGTTGAAAAACCTGTATTTCAATTGCGGTTGGAATTGTCGATCCGTCTCCAGCAGAAGCATATTTATTGGCACCACGGTGCTCTAAGAGATCCTCATTATAGCCCGTTCTGATATACGATCCTGAAAAAGATAAGCGATCTGAAAACTGGTGGTTTAAAGAAGTGGTAACGATATAGGTTTCCTCCTTTAAATAATCGTTTGTTGAGTTTAACGAATTTGAAGTTTTTGTGGAATAGAGGTTGTCTTCGTAAGTAGACTGTCCGCGATCTAGATTTCCATTTGAGCTACTGTAGATTAAATCAAAATTCACGCTTGTTTTATCATTCGGAAGAAAAGAAAGGGAAGGAGCTACCACAATATTCTTATCATATTGCAGATCTCTGAATGAGTTGGCATTTTCATAACCTAAATTCAAACGGTATAAAAGTGATTTATCTTCGGTTAATGGCCCAGTAAAATCGGCTAAAGCTCTTAAAGTATTAAAACTTCCAGTAGAAAAACTCACACTGTTTGCGGCTTGGTCTAATGGTTTTTTGGTTACACGATTTAAAACTCCTCCAGGAGAAGCATTCCCAAATAGAGCAGAGGATGGTCCTTTTAAAACTTCAACACGCTCCAGATAGTTTGCTAGAGGCTGTTTCCAAAATCCGGTGGATGTTCGCATGCCATTTAGTAATTGCGTATTGCTTCCTCCGTTTATTCTAAAACCTCTAATGGAGATATCGTCATAAAAAGTAAATTGGCTTACACCGCTGAAATTTTTCACGACTTCGCCCACACGAATTGCTCCCTGATCGGCTATTAATTCTTTAGTAGCATACGAAACTGCTTGCGGTAAATCCTTCAAAGCGATTTCTGTTTTAGCTCCGATAAAAGATTTGGTATTTCGATAGGATTTTTCTTTTCGTCCAGTAATTTCTACAGTTTGCAACGTATTGATGTTTTCTTTTAAAGTAATGGAAATATCAAGATTTTCATTTTCACGAAGTTCAACGTTTTTTTGTTCTGCTGTAAACCCCATCGCAGAGAAGTAGACGGTATAGTTTCCAGGAGAAAGATTTGTAATTTCAAAATTTCCCTTGTCATCAGAAACAGCATTCTTTTTAGGACTTTTAATTGATATAGAAGCGTAAGAGACGACTTCGTTATTTTCGGAAATAATTTTCCCGGTAATTTTGGCATTTTGCGCCAGACCAATATGTATAAAGGCGAGCAGCAGTAAAGAGAAATTTAACTTCATGGCGGTTATTTATTTTAAGCTGCAAATTTATATTTATTTAGATTGAATACAAATAATATTATTTAAATATATATTTATAATGGTTTTAAAGGTTATTACCAATCTGATTTTTATCATCTCTAATGTTCAAATTTTTATCAGCTTTTAGAATAGAATAGTAACGGGGAATGAAAAGTTTTTTAATTGTTAACTTTTTTGTTTTTAATGTTTTAAGTTGTTTTTTAATGAAGGTGTTCCTTATTCTATTTTTAAATTTTTAAAGAAATTATTTTTCGAATTTTTAGAAAGTAAATGTTCAGATAGTGGCTAAAAGAAGTTACCTGTAGGTAAGTGAATTTATTTTTGAAAGAGTGTACTCCTTTAAAAGACATAGTGTATAAAATGTATTTCTTACTAGAGTTGAACGGGCAATGAAGAAAGTGCACCGATTCTGCACCTTTAATTTTGTGAGCTTTTAAAAATATTGAAAATAGGCTTAAAACGAAAAAACCTGCAAATCGTTGAATTTGCAGGTCTTCAGACATTTTTTATGGCTTTTTGAAAAGATTGAAAACTTTAAGTTTTGTGCCTTTTCGGCCTTTCCGTGGGGAGAGCAGGATTCGAACTTTATCGCTGAAGTCCTGTCTATACTAGGTTTTATAAATGTCTTTGCCCAAAGTGCACCGATTCTGCACCCAAATTCAAATTTTTTCTACTTCAATATTAAATCATTCACGAAATTTTAAATAGTAACGAATTAACGGGAAATAATATTATCCTTTTTTTGTAGTACAAATATATTAAAAATATGTGATTCTAAACTCCTTTAATCAATCGTTTAAAAATCCCAAGTAACATTGATCTGAATTTTATGAAGTACGAAAGAAGTCTCATTTTAATGTCAAAATTTATAATGATTGATTTCTACAGTCAATCTTAACTTTTGTTGCAAAAAAAGGTATCCACTCCAGTGATATTAACTATCAAAAATAGCTGCTATAAGAATCTCATAGATAGAATATCAATAGTAATGAATAGTATCATGAATCAAATGACTAGCGGTAACTTGCAATACTTGGCAAAATTTTGTATTTTTTAACAAAGTCGAATTTATGAAAAAAATAAGAAAACATATTGTTGCTAATAATAATTCACGAAGAAAAGTATTTTTATCATCTAAGGAAGACACTGTTTTATTAGGCTCTGCAAAAATTGCTTCATCTAAAGCTGTTAGAAGTTCAATAGCTTTGGGAATAACCTTTAAAGTTATACGTGATCATGAAATAATCGCAATTAATCCCGATAAGACGATAAAAGTAATAAGAAAAATATCAAAACCTACTATTGACATATCATCTTTAAAAAAAGGAATGATTTTAGAAAGAAAGTAATATGCCTCAAACAAGATTAAGAATATTTGCAGGCCCAAACTGCTCAGGAAAAGCACCCTGTTTGATTCTTTTTCAAAAAAATACAATTCGGGAGTGTTTCTTAACGCTGATTTAATTGAAAAAGAATTAGCAAGTAACGGATTTATTGATTTAACTGAATATAATTTAAATTTAACGCAAGCTGATTTAGACGAATTTTTAAAAACAGAAAGAGCAGTTTCGTTAATAAAAAAATCTATTGAAGATAATCATAAAATAGATTTTTCTTTAAAAGAAAATGTGATAGTTGATGTAGATAAGGAAACTCACAGTTATGAGGGCGCCCTAATAAGTGCTTTTTTAAGACATCATTTGCAGGAAAGCAGAATTGATTTTTGCTTTGAAGCAGTAATTAGCCATCCTTCAAAAATTGAAGAGATAAAGGAAGCGAAACAAAAGGGCTATAAAACATATTTATATTTTATTTGTATTGATGATCCAGAAGTAAATGTTTCTCGAGTTGAAAATAGAGTAAGCAAAGGAGGACATAATGTTGCTCCAGAAAAAATTTCCAGCAGCTATTATAATACATTGAGTAATCTGCTTCCCATGATTGAAAATGTGGATAAATGTTATCTATTTGATAATTCAAGTGAAGAATATAAATTGATTGCAAAAATTTCAGAAAATAAGTTATCATTGGAAATTGGATCTTCTGAACTCCCTAATTGGTTCATTGATTATGTACTTAAATATTACATATAAATAAAATTCGATAGCCGCGAAGTTTTTTACATTTTCCTTCTAATCGTATAACTGACATACAAACGAGCATAGTATGAAAAACTAATTGTGCCGACATTGTCGGCACAATTAGAAAATAAAAACGAAAGAAAATTTCAAGAAAATAATCTTCGGTGAATAATGCAATTTCCAGATCATGAAATTGTCGTGACATTGAAACGACAATTAATTAGTTCTTTCTTCTTAGCGGTATTACCCATCAGATTGTTCAAGTACCGCTTGCACAAATTGATAAGTATTGCCATATCAGTTTGCTTAACCAAAATAATAAATACAGTTGAATGAGTATTTTTTAACGTACATGCTGCCAAAGATTGATGGGGTTAGATGTAATTGTTTTTTAGATTCTTCATTATAAGGTTATGGGAAATTTTGAAAATCAATCTATGCAGTTTTTTAGTGCATTGCTTATATAACATATATCTATTTCTCTCGACACTGTTGAGAGTTTTGTATTGCTCTAAGTATGTTAAGTTCAATTAGAAGAATAATTACCTACAATTTAATTTAAAGTTTGTATTAATAATATGATCTAAAAATTAATATATATTCTAAATAAATTTTATTTATCTGAGTAAATTGTGTCTACACATACTTGTGATTTCCGTAGATAAAATTAAAATGGAGATAAACACTGCATAAGCTTTTAGTCGCAAAAAAGGTAGCAACTCCAAATAAGTGTTGCGATTTCTCTGGCAACTGCCTTCGATGCATCAATAGAGTTTTCGAAAACTACCGTATTGATGTTTTCGAATCGTTTTTCGAATCCCGTTGCTTTATCTATGTTACTTTTTATCATTTTAATCTGTTTAAATCTCGTTAATTTATGCTAATCTTCATTAGATGGTTTTCCAATCGTAGCCAATATTCCTCCATCAACATATACAATATGACCGTTTACAAAATCACTTGCTTTTGAACTTAAAAAGATCGCAGCTCCCTGCAAATCATCAGGATAGCCCCAACGTCCTGCTGGTGTTCTTCCCATAATAAATTCATTAAACGGATGTCCGTTAACGCGAATTGGAGCGGTCTGACTTGTAGCAAAATATCCAGGACCAATTCCGTTAGTCTGTATGTTGAATTTTGCCCATTCGGTTGCCATATTTTTGGTTAACATTTTAAGACCACCTTTTGCTGATGCGTACGCGCTTACAGAATCTCGTCCCAATTCACTCATCATCGAGCACATATTGATGATTTTTCCGCCACCACGCTCTATCATTCCTTTGGCAACATTTTTAGAAACGATAAACGGACCGGTTAAATCTACTTTTATAACGGCCTCAAAATCGGCGACTTCCATTTCTATTATGGGAGTTCTTTTGATGATTCCTGCATTGTTGATTAGAATATCTATCGGGCCAACTTCAGCCTCTATTTTAGTAATTGCATCAATTACAGCAGCTTCATCTGTTACATCAAATAAATATCCATAGGCTTCAATTCCTTGCGATTTGTATTCTGCAATGGCATTATCAACAGCTTCTTGTGATGAATGATCATTTACTACAATTTTTGCTCCTGCATGCCCAAGTCCTTTGGCCATTGCCATTCCCAATCCATGAACTCCTCCTGTAATAAGGGCTGTTTTTCCTGTTAAATCAAATAAGTTAATTGACATTTTTTTAGTTTTTAGTTAGTGGTTATTTTAATTTATTAGTTATTTTGAATGCTATTTTACGCTCACAATCAAAGGATTTTTGAGTTCCTGATTAAAGTGATTTAAATAATCAAACCATTGTTTTGAAGTAGTGATTTTTGCAGCTTTATCCCAAGCCGCACCTGAATAGTATACAATTGGTTCGTTACTTTTAACGGTTGTTTTGGCTAATATTTGTTCTTTATTAACCCACATAGTACTTACAGGGGTAGTTAAGATTGAACCTACACCGGTAGTACCGTCCTTCTCAAAAGTGGGTTCCCAATAGCCCATAATGCCTTGTTGTTCGTTCAACGAAATAACTCCGGACTTCTCTCTTCTGATGATCCCAACTACAACAGACATAGGATTTTTATCTTCAAAAGTATAGACGTTTTCAATTCGGTTGAGTTGCGAACCTGCATCTAATGAAATGGTTTTGACAGCTTTAATTTTTATTCCTCCGGCATTCCAGCTATCAAATGATAGTTGAAAAGTAGAACGCAAAGGACCATTGTCCAATACTTTCCATTGATGGTAATTTCCGGAGTAACGAATGGTATCTTTTACAAAAGGTGCCATATTTCCTGCACCCAGTGTATAGCCAACATGATAATAGTCTAATCCGTCACCGTGATCTAAATGATAATCATTACGTTTATAGCGTTCATTCAATACCAATTTATCAGTGCGTTTTACCCACACATCAAAGCCATAAGCATCACCTTCTGTTTTTTCTAAGGCTTTACCATAGGCGCGAAAAGCTATTTTATCATTTTCCCACGCAAAATCATCGAGACGTTCGGGTACATATCGAGCATATGTTTTGGCTACAAAAGTTTCTGGTTTTCCTTTTTGAACAGAAAGGCTTAAAGACGATTTTGCCTTGAGATCGATTTGAACTAACAGGTTTTGAATAGAGGGGTTTCCCTGATGTTCTAACTGATACGGAATTTGTTTTTTTGTATTGTTATTAATTACCACAAAATTAGCTGTGTCTATTTGTGGATAGGAGGAAAGAAGATCTGCCCATTTTATAGCTACGACAGTTTCTTTTCTGTCGAAAGTCGAATTATTTTGAATTGTTACCGTTGCTTTTGTTTGACCACTAGCAACTACTGGTAAAGCGAATGCAAGTAAAAAAAGGATTTTAGTTATTTTCATAAGAGTAATTTTAATTCTTAAATAATGTAATGTCTGATTCAATTAAGACATAGCTTGGGCTTCTCACTCCAAAATGAATATTCCATTTGGGCAAGATTATGATTTTCAAAATTGAAATTCGTAATTGATTTTAGTCTTCTAAAAGACTTTGTTTTGACTGATTTCTAAATCAATAGAATTAGGATTGTAGTATTGTTGTTCTTTTCTTTTTGCATTATATAGTAATTTGTGTTGTTTCAGTTATTCTTTTGTATCCTCAAGCTTGGCTAAATATTCACTTGGCATACAGCCATAATGCTGTTTGAATGCTGTCGAAAAATAAGATGGTGAATTAAATCCGCACATATAGGTGATTTGGGCAATAGTGTAGCGTTTGCTTTGCATTAATTCAACTGCTTTTTTAAATCGGATTCTCTTTATAAAATCCATTGCAGATTCACCCGTAATCGCTTTTAGTTTTAAATAAAGATTAGATCTGCTCATTCCGATTTCCCTGCTAAACTGATCTACAGAAAATTCAGAATCAGCCAGATGTTCTTCAACAATATGAATGGCCTGTTTTAGAAATTCTTCATCAAGTACATTAAACGCAATATTTTCAGGCACCATTTCTTTACCAACTGAATAATATTCTTTTAATCGTTTTCGGGAACGCAGTAAGTTTGTGATTTTTGCTGCTAGTAAAGGCGTTGAAAATGGTTTTGTAATATAATCGTCAGCCCCCATTTCTAATCCTTTTATTTGTTGGCTCGTCTCTGTTCTTGCCGTCAAAAGCATAAACGGAATATGTGATGTATTGATATTCTGTTTTACGCGTTTACAAAAATGAAGTCCGTCCAGTTCCGGCATCATTACATCACTAATTATGATATCAAAGGGTTGAATCTCCAAAAGATCTAATGCCATTTGACCATCATAAGCCACTGTGACATCATAAATTGTATCAAAATAATCTTTTAAGTAATCTAAAATCTCTTTATTATCGTCGACAATAAGTAATTTGGTTGGCTGGTCTTTTTCGATTATTTCATTTTCTTCGATTAAAGAATCGGCTGTTTCAAGTTCATTATCAGATATAATAGATAAATCATAAGCAGATTCTTCTATGTGCTGATCGTTTTTATAAACCGAATCAGACATTGGAATCGTTACCGTAAAAACGCTTCCTTTCTGCATTGTGCTTTGTGCAGAAATTTCGCCATGATGCAATTCGACCAAACGTTTTGTAAAGGCCAATCCAACACCGGAACCCAAATTCATTTCGCGATTGTTTACCTGATAAAAACGGTCAAAAACCTTAGACAAATCTTCCTCGCTAATTCCGACCCCCGTGTCGGCTACCTTAATTTGTACACTATCATTTTTCTTAATTAGTTCAACATGTATTGTGTGACCTGCTTTGGTATATTTAAAAGCATTTGACAAAAGATTGAATAGAATTTTTTCCATTGCATCTTTATCAAAATAAAATATAAGATTCGGATCTTCAGTATGATAAGTATAATGAATGCTGTTTTTCTCTGAAAGAGGTTTGAACGATTCGAAAATTTCTCGTGTAAAATTAACAATGTCTCCTTTACCTACTTTAAGCTGGCGCGTTCCCATTTCTGTTTTTCTAAACTCAAACAGCTGGTCAACTAAATTGTAAAGTCTTTTGGCATTAATGAACATTAATTCGTGTTTCTTTTTAAATGTTTTATCTGTAAAAGGCATTTTTAACAATTCTTCTAACGGAGCCAATATCAGTGTTAAAGGTGTTCGTAATTCATGCGAAACATTGGTAAAAAAGTCCATTTTTACCTGATTGATGTAGCTCACACGTTCTTTATCGATTCGTTCCAGTTTTAATTGCTGAACGGCTTTTATTCTTTCTTTTATAATTTTGTAACCGATGTAAGCAGCTGTACCTATAATACTTAATAACAATAAAGAGAACCAGATTGTTTTATACCAGGGAGCGAGAATGATGATTTTTAAACTTCTGACGGCACTCATTTCACCATTTGGACCAATCGCCTTGATTTGGAAATTGTAACTTCCTGACGGTAGATTGCTATAGCTAACTTTTAGTTCATCAGTTCGTTGCCAATCTTTGTCGATTCCGTCTAACTTGTAATAATAAAACGTTCGATTTGAAGATATATAATTGAAGGTGTTAAAAAAGATGCTGAATTGTTTGTATTCCGGACCAATTTCTAATTCATTTGACTGATCAATATGCTCTTCTAAAATGTCAGTATCATCACCAACGGCAACCGTTTTATTTAAAACTTCAAGCGCTGTAAAACTAAGTTTCAACGGAAGTGGTTGCTGTTTTACCATTGAAGGATAGAAGTAAGACACTCCTTTAATTCCGCCAAAAAGCAGCATGCCGTCTTTGGCTTTATAGAAAGCATAATCATTAAATTGCTTGTTTTGTAAACCGTCACTTTCATCAAACGTTTGTACAGAACCTTTGTCGGGATTGAATTTAATTAATCCGCTGTTGGTAGAAATCCACAAACTTCCATCATCTTCCGGAATTATGCCATAAATGGTTTCTTTAACGAAATCTTTTCTGGCTTTAATATTGGTGAAAGATTCCTGATTTTCATCGTACAATCGTAATCCTTCACGAGTTCCAATCCAGATTCTGTGTTTTTGATCTTCGGTAATACAGTTTACAATATCATCGCTTGGTTTTCCGTGACCTATATTTCCAAACAAAAAGGTATCAGGATAAAATAAGGTTACGCCATTTGTAGTTCCAATCCAGATTCTATTTTTGCTGTCTTCAAAAAGAAAAGTGATGTCATCTGAAGTTAAACGCTTTCCGGCTTTGTCTAAATGGATGTGTGTAAAAGTCTTTGTTTCCGGATGAAACTGATCCAGACCTGATCTTGTTCCAACCCATATTCGTCCTTTTGAATCTTTCAATAAACTATAAACCAAATCACCGGCTATCGAGTTTGGATTATTCTCATCATGACGAAAACGCTGTACAAAACCGGTATTTGGGTTGAGTGAATTAAGTCCGCCGTTATGCGTTCCAATTAGTACATTTCCGCTGTCATCAAAAGCAATAGCTTTAATATTATTCGAACTTAAACTGTTAGGATTATTTTCGCTATTCGAAAAATAACTAATCGTGTTGGCATTTTTATTCCAGTAATTTACGCCTTTGTCATTACTTCCAATCCAGAAATTGCCTTTTGCATCTTGTTTGATGACACCGATAACTTCATCATTTAAAGAAGGTTTTCCCGAGTTTTGACTCAAAAGATTAAACTTAATATCGTTTTTGTGGTAATAATTTAAACCACCATAATAAGTTCCTAACCAAATTCCATTTTGTTTGTCTTTAAAAAAGCAACGAACCGAATTTTGGCTAATCGTGTAGGGCTGTGATATTTGGTGGTAATAATTGCTGAAGGAATTTGTATTTGGATTAAAAATACTGAGACCTCTAAAAGTTCCAAGCCAAATATTTCCCTCTGTATCTTTACCAACACATCTGATATTATTATCTGCAATACTATTTTTTTCGGCGCTGTGTAATAGGGAAGTCGTTTGCTTACTTTTAGCATCAAAACGAATTACACCAAAACCTTCAGTAGCTACCCATAGATTTTTTCCATCGACATACACATCATTAATATAAGGTCTTTTTGCACCCAAATCAATTTTAAGCAATTGATGATTATTAGGTTTTAATTTAAAAAGTCCAACATCTGTTCCTAAGATAATTTGCTTTTGCCAAAGACCGATGTAAGCAATTTTTTTAATTTCATGAGAAGAAGCGTTAAACTTAATTGTGGTAAAATCTTGAGTATCCGGAGAAAGAACAAAAACTTCACCGGTTATAGAAGCTGCCCAGATTTTATGTGTACTATCTTCGGTTATAGAAGAAATGTACCATTCGCCAATACTTCTGGGAAGCTTGTAATTTGTAAAACTATCTGTGTCATAATTATAAACACTGATTCCCTGATTTCCTCCAACCCATAATTGCCCTTTATGATCTGTAAACAGACTGCGAATGTAATACGATTGTAAGCTGTTTTTAATATTTTTAATTGGACGGTAGACTTTAAAACCTTTACTGTCATAACGATTTAATCCGTCCTGAGTTCCAATCCAGATAAAACCCAACGTATCTTGCTGAATGGCAAAAACCGAACTTTGCGACAAGCCTTTATCTACCGAGATATTTCGGAAATACCGGTCCTGAACTTGTGCATGGCTCTTTGTTGCAAAAAGAACTATGTAGAAAAGCGCTAAAAGAGCAATCGTTTTCTTCATAAAGGTTTAAATTATAATTGTTTTTGTCTGTTCTTAATCTCTCTTTTACCGAGTAATTCAGCTCTAATTTAAAGAAAAAGGAAACATCTTTTAATTCTTATCGTATTTCGCTACATCTGGCAATTCATCTACAGCTTCTTGTTTGTTTACTTTGGCATCATTTACTTCTAATAGTATTGAGCTTCCGCTTATTTTAGGCGAATACGTTTTTCCTTCAAACTGAATTGGTAAATTACCATAGCTGAATAATGATTTAGCAGCTTTACTGCCTACTTGCAATGCAGCCGTTTTTTGACCATCTAATTGTACCTGAATATCCCACTCTCCAACGTGCAAGTGTGCTAACCCATTTTTATTTGAGATTGTTTTTATCACTTCTGTTTTACCATTTTTAACTTGTATGATCGTTAAAAACCGGAATTTTTGTTTGGCTTCAGAAGTAATTCCGGCGTGCCACTGATCCTTAAATTCTTTGATCTGTCCTTCGTCGTTGGTTACTTTGTTCCAGTTTACCGCAGCTTCGTAGAATTTATTATGTACAACCATCTTTAACGGACTATCAGCAAAAACGCTGGCATTGACATTTCCTAAATCTGTTTTTACAATGAAATTTTGTTGGTTGGCTTTCGCCGAATTTTCTCCTTCAATAGTATAATACGGACAGTGAAATTGTGTAGTCCATTTTACTGGATTTTTCGCTTCTAATTCATCGTATAAAACAATATACCCGCCCTCTAACTGCAACATATGTCTGCGGTATAAAGTTACGCCAGAATCTCCATAACCATTTGCTTTGCCTGGAACCACATTGATTTGTTTGAATCGGTCCAGCCAAAAATCACTTTTAATTTCGCCATAAGCATTACTGGCATCACCAAGAGCATATTGAATTCGCTGTCCTGAAATTGCTCTCGGAATCCATCCATAACCTTCTTCTCCAATTTTCTGATTCAGGCTATCGGCCAAAATAGTATTATATGCTTTTGATGTTCTGTAATATAAAAGATTGTGTTTGTCGCTAAAATTGCTGTAATAACCCGTTCCGCCAAAAATTACTTTTCCTTTAAAGTTGATGGTGAAAGCATTTTGCGAAGCGTGACCGTGACCTGAAGAGCCAAACGGACTACTGAACAGGTAACTACTTAGAGTTTTATCGGCATTTGCCAAATCTTCGTGCATTGCTACAACACCCACATCGCCAAATTTTCTGGATTTAGCTAAGTTGGAAGGAGAAGTGGCAGGTAAATTTCTATTGGGTTTATAGTTCAATAATCTAAAGAATAAGAAATCGTCTGTACCATGATAATAAGATGGATAATCTCTTTTTATTCCTTCGACATACCAGTTTAAATACGGATTATTCATTTTGTAAGTAAGTGCATCTGCAAACCAGGCTTCGCCTTTTACGATGTAGGGAATATTCTCCCACATATCTCCAATGGCGGTGCTTGCCGAACCGTTTGGATGTGTATATAACATATAATACGGCAGATTTTCCATCCATGGCAATTTAAAATAATCGACACCACTAAAATCACCAAACATTTGAGATAGGTAAATAATCGATTTAAAATTGACTCTGAAATAGCCATTACCTTCATGCCAGCCACCGTCTGTTGTGCCTAACACAGGAAAACGTGCCGACCAGACTTCGTACATATACGTAAGCCATTCTTTTGCTTCGGGAACATCATTAATTACGGCTACAGTAGCAATTGCCAGGTTGCGTAATGTGATTTGCCAAACGTGATTATCGCTTACATGCAACTCAAAACGATTCGGTAAATGATTGTAAACTCTTCGGGCTCTAATGGTTATTATATTTTTGAATATTTCTTTTTCCTCTGGAGTTAAAAAATCATAACCGGCATCATAAAACCAACCTAAAGCTTCGAGTACCGCACCACTTGTAAAATCGTCGCCGGTTGCTAATCCGTCAGGGTTCATGTTGGCAATGTTCAGTGCTCTGCGTTTTGCGTCAAGGATAAAACGTTTGTCTTTTGTTAATTGGTATGCGATACATAAATTGCGAACCGGATTTCCTACGGCATCACCAAAACCATGATACATTCTTTCAACAATAATCTTTTTTTCTAACTTATTTTTTCCTGTTGTATCAATTACTCTTTGCGGTTTTTCTGTTGGAAGCGGTGCCAGCATTAGTTTTTCCGCAAAAGCGATAAATTTTTTAGCTTCGGGATTTTCAAGATTATTGCGATAAAAGTCTTCGCCAATACGGTTCATGTCCCATAAAAGAGGATGAGAGCCTTCATTTCTTTTAAGAACTTCAGTTATTGGCGGAGATACTTTTTGATCAGCATATTTTGCATCAACCACAAAATCATAAACAGGTGACCATGTCCATTGATTGCTGCCTTTTAAAGCATAAGCATATTTCCAATACCATTTTCCTGATTTTAATGCCTGATGCAGCGGGTAAACTGCCCAACGCTGTTCTGAACTAGTAAGCAAATCATTTTTGAATTTTTTATCACTGGCCAACATTACTTTGTAACGCACATTACCAATGTTTGGATCTTCAGGGACTTCGCTGCCACTTTCCATTGGTTTAACCATTTCTTTGCCATTTGTTGCCGGCCAAAGCAGGGCAGGAGCATTGGTTGGCACGGTAATTCCGTTTACGGGATAAGGCCATTCACGCACTCTTGAATGCAATTTCTCTGCTGTTAACTTAATTTCAGCCGATTGTTGCTGGCTGAAAACAGACAACGCGATGAATAATAAGGCTAGAGTAATTATTTTTTTTCTGGTCATAATATTTTTCTTTAATCGGAATTACAATCCTGATGTAAAAGAATCTCCGTTCTTTTTGCACCATTGTTTTAAATAACGGCGCATTGCAAGTAGTTCTTTTTTGTATGATTTATTTACCGCCAGATTGTTGATTTCGCCAGGATCTGTAGTTAAATTGAAAAGCTGTTCTTTTAAATCACCTTTGTTATATACTATATATTTAAAATCTTTTGAGATTACGGCGCGTCCGCTAATACCCAGTAATTCTTCATTATCAGCAAAATCAGTTTCAATGACCAAAGTATCACGCAGGTTTTGAGCCGGATTTGCTATTTTTTTGCTGATGTCAATTCCTTTTAAATAAGCTGGTTTTGATACTCCTGTAAAACCACAGATCGTCGGAATAATATCCGTTCCGTTGCAAACCAGCATATCGTCGATTTTTGGTTTCCATTCGCCAATTTTCGAAATAATAAAAGGTATTTTAGCCGATTCTTCATAAAGAATTTGCTTCTGGTTCCAACTGTGTCCGGCATAACCATCGCCATGATCGGCTGTGAAAATGATAATGGTGTTTTTTTCTACACCATATTTTTTTAGTGAAGCCATTACCATTTCGATATAAGCATCAACTTTTTCGACAAGACGATTGTAAGCCCAACGATATTGACGCCATTTTTCTGGTGTATAATTGACAGAAGGGTAAGTGCGCAGACCAACTGTTTTTTGCTGATCACGAACAATTTTAGGCTCGTAAGCAGGAATTTGCCAGTTTGCAGGCAATGCGGGACATTGATCCGGTGGTGGCGCGTCTTTTAAAACGTCCATTTTTAAATCTTCATCCCGGGCCCATTCGCAAATATCATGCGGATTTAAAAAGGAGGCTACCAGTAAAAAAGGTGTATTTTTATTTTCCTTAATAAAACGGGCACAAAACGAAGGAGTCGCTGCATCATTATAATCCTGGAAATTAGTGTTTTCAATATATTCAAAACCGTGTTGATTTTTCTTTGTAGTTGGAACAGGTAAATGCCATTTGCCAACATATCCGGTTTTGTAACCTCCATTTTGGAAAATTTTCCCCATCATCAAAAGATCATCCGGCCATTGTCCGTCTTTTTCGGGAGCATTTCCAACAAAACCAGTTTCAAAAGGCATTTTACCGCTCATTATAGCAGAACGCGAAGGTGAACATAACGGTTGCGAACAATACGCTCTTGTAAATCGGACTCCGTTTTGAGCTAGTTTATCCATAGCGGGCGTGTGCAAATCTTTGTTGCCCGCAATACTCATCGCATCAGCAGTTTGCTGATCCGTCATTATGATTAGAATATTGGGACGATCTGCTGTTTGCGCATTAGCTGAGAATGCAATATTCAGCAACGCCAAGAGACATAAAATGAATGTGTTTTTTTGAAACATCATATATACCTAATTTAATAGATTATTTTGTGATTTGTAAACTCTCAAATACAAAACGAATTTAATCATCAATGTTAAGAATGAGTTTTGAATTTGTACAAAATGATATTAAATTTAGTTAAAAGCTTTAATAACGGCCAATTATAACGGTCGTGATTAAAGATTTATATCAGTAGATTGTAATTGATCAAAAAAATCCTGCAAAGTTTTATACTGCTGTATGTGCGACATTATTGAATTTCTGGAAAGCATTGGCACAAGCACCCAATAAGCCGGCTTTATTGCCTAAATCTGCTGCTACAATTGTGGTATGGTTAAAAGCAACAGGAAGTGCAAAAACTTTTACTCTCTGTGTTAATTCGTCAATATAAAATTGACCGGCTTCACTAATTCCACCACCAATAATCACTTTTTGAGGACTAAATATATTTACATAATTGACTATCCCGGAAGCCAAATAATCAAAATGATGCTGCATGGTTTTTATAGCATGATTTTCTCCCGAAAGATATTTTTCGATAATAATTTTACCATCAATATTTTCGTCAGCTGATGGATTTTGCGTTTGATAAAATTTGATTAATGCAGTAACAGAGGCGTACGTCTCTAAACAACCGCGTCCGCCGCAGGCGCAAGCGATGCCGTTATGCTGAATTACAGTGTGTCCTAGTTCACCGCCACGATTTTTGTAACCGCTATAAAGCCCTTTGTTGATCATAATCGCACCGCCAATTCCTGTGCCAATCGTCAGAAAGATGGCGTCCGTGCTGTCTTTGGCAGCGCCATATATTAATTCGGCAAGTCCCATTAAGTTGGCATCATTATCAATGACAACATTGTAGCCAGTTAACTCTTTTAAAATTTTACCTAAAGGCAATTGTTCAAAGCCAGGTAAATTAACTCCTCCGCCAATAATCACATCATCTTCAATTAGACCCGGAAAACCAATTCCGATTCCAACTATAGGCTCATTTACCTTATCTGTGCATTGCTTAATGGCATTGACCATCAGGCCTATAATTTCGGCTTCGGTTTTTACATCTTTTAAGGATACTAAAAATGAAAATAAAATTTCTCCAAGTTCATTAACAACTCCACATTTTAGTGAAGTGCCACCAATATCGATGCCGATTGCGTATGATTTTGACATTTGTTTACTGTTTGTAATTATAATGCTAATTTAGTTGATTATTTTTTTTCTCTTAGAAACAATTAATGCAGAACTATGTTCTGCATTAATGTCCAAAAACTGATTTATTTTCTAAAAAATAATAACAACTTTTCTTTAATATTTTGGATTTTGACGAGTAATATTTTTATTCACATCCGTTTCGTTTTGCGGATAAGGATACAATTCATGTTTGCCTGTAACAAAATTGGTAATTGACGGATAGAAATAATTAGAACGGATTGCTTTTACCGCTGCATTTGTTTCGGTTATTTTTGTTGCTAAAATTCCCCATCTGATTAAATCGGCTCTGCGTATTCCTTCACCAGAAAGTTCCCAGGCTCTTTCTTGTTGCACTGCTTTAAAAAAGTTGTCTTTATTTAATCCCGTTGGAAGATCTATTTGTGCAGTTGTTGGTTTTGCTACAAGCCGCGCTGTTGCTGTAGCTCCAGAACCTTTTCCATCTGTACTTGTGATAGTTACAGTTGGAACAGAAGTATAGCCATCACCAGAACGTAACATTGCAATTGTACCAATCGTACCGCTGGCTAGTGTAACGACGGCTGCTGAAGCATCACTACCGCCACCGCCTGTAATTTGTATTAAAACATTGGCAGGAGCTGTATAACCTGTACCTTTTGTTTTTAGATCAATTGCAATCTGGCTTCCTTGAATATCGGCACCAAATCCTCTTCTTCTAACCTGATTAATTGCATCGTACGCAATTGCATTTGGTCCTTCGTTTAGTTCATTTTCAACTTCGGCACGCATTAAGAGCAAATCAGAATAACGCATTAATACTGTATTGATATGCGTGTAAACTCTTTCAGCAGTTGCATTGGTTTGATATTCGCGACTCCATTTTGCAACTGTCCAGCTTTCATCTTGTCGTGTTGTTAAAAGTGGTACCTTATTTCCTAACGCATTAATGGAATAGGTTGCAATAGAAAAATCTCTTCTTTGATCCGCTGTATTAAAACTATTATAAAATGGTTTTGGCACTAAACATCTGGATATATTGGACGGATAAAAACCATTTGCCGTAGCAGGACCATTAAAATTCCCAACCCATGAAGCATTCCCCAAGGCGCCTGACGGATTATAAAAAGCAACCTGAAAGATGTTCTCTGTAGGTTCTAAAATGTGTTGGCATTGGTTTTTAAATACTTTAGAATAAGATGGATTCAATTTATATGGATTTTGAGCCATAACATCATTAATTTGCTGTTGTGCTAATTTGTAATAATCCTTATAATTCGAAGGACGTTTTATGGTTCCGTCTGCTCCTAAAGAATATCCTCCTGCAAATAAAGCTACCCTGGCCAGCATTGATTTTGCTCCCCATTTATTTATGCGTTCATCTGTTGGCGTTGTTTCAGGTAACAAAGCAGCAGCTTCCTGCATATCTTTTAGGATCTGGGTATAAATTTCCTGACGATCCACAAGGCCAATTTTTAAATCATCTCCAGATTGAGAACTTTTTGTTTTAAAAGGAACATCACCCCATAAACGTACCAACTCAGAGTAATAAAAACCACGTAAAAATTTGGCTTCGCCTAAAAACTTATTGAGTTGATCTTTTTGGTTTTGGGTTCCTTCTGTAAAAAGGGCCATCTGCGGAATTCTTTCAATCACCACGTTTGCTCTGTCAATTCCTTCATACAATTTACTCCAAACGGTGTAAAAAGTAGTGGTTTGCGAAATTCCCTGATAGTGCGCTATTGTTCTCCAGTCATCGGCGCCCGTTCCGCTCATTTGCATAATATCAGTATCTGCATCAAAAATTAAGTTGATATTCCAACCGTAACTGTCAAGAGACGACATTGATTCATAAGCACCCAGGGTTGCCATGTTGGCTTCTTCTACACTTGAAAAAAAGTTAGCCGTTGTGAAATAAGAGTAAGGAGTAACTTCTAATTCTTTATCACAGGAATTTAAAGGCAATAGGAGGCAGGCAAAACTTGCTGCAATGATCGCTCTGCGGAAAAATATTCTGTTTTTCATTTTCTTAAACTTTAAATTATAGTGAAATATTTAAACCTGTAACAAAGGATTTGCTTCTCGGATAAGCGCTAAAATCAACTCCTCTGGTGATGGCATTATTGATTACACTTACTTCAGGATCATAACCTGAATATTTTGTAAATACATATAAATTATAAGCTGTAAAATAGATTCTCAAATTTGAAATTTTAGATTTTTTCAGCCATTCTTTAGGCAATGTGTAGCCAAGACTCACATTGTTAATTCTTAAAAATGATCCATCTTCAATAATATCGCTGTACAAACGTCCGGTAGCATTTCCGTTATAAGCTGGATTTGTCTTGCCAACATTTGCTGCAGCAAGTTCATCAGGCGACGTGATACGTTGTCCGGATGCATTGATAGTAGTCCATCGGTCAGCGTAAATAGCCAGTGTATTTAAGTTTTCTAAATTAAGTCTGGAATTGTTAAGAACGTTTGCATTGTAAATATCATTACCTACTGTAAAATCAAGGAATACACTTAAATCCAAACCTTTGTAGCTAAAAGTGTTGTTGAAACCTCCGGTATATTTTGGGTTTGCATTACCAATGGCAGTTCTGTCAAGATCATTGATTACGCCGTCCGGAGTTCCGTTTGGTCCGCTGATATCTTTAAATTTAATAAATCCTGGCTGTACCACAACGTTATCGCTTACTACACCTGATTTTAAAGTATAAGTATTAAGTGTTGGGTTATAATCAAAATCACTTACCTGATACAGACCGTCCCTTACATAGCCATACATAACACCAACTGGTTCTCCTACTTGCAGAATATAGTCGCTTTTATCTGTATAACTATTAGTAATCAATGAAGTTTCTCCATCGCTTAAAGCCAGAACTTTTGTTTTATTAAAGGCTAAATTTAGGCTTGTGTTCCAGGTAAAATTGTCATTTTTTATATTGACTGTATTTAAAGTAAATTCAATACCCTTGTTAGAAGTGGCTCCAATGTTTTGAAATTGTTTTTTGAAACCTGAACTTGCAGGTACTCTTGTGTTATACAATAAATCCTTAGAACGATTTTCATACAGCTCGGTTGTCAGGGATATTCTTTGTTTAAAGAATCCTAAATCTAAACCTATATTAGTCGATTTTGTTGCTTCCCATTTCAGGAATGGATTTGGCAGATTGTTTTGAAAAGCTGTAATATTCACCTGATTATTCAACGGATATGAACCCGAATTGAAAATACCCAAAGCAGCATAATTTGCAATTCGGTTATTTCCTGCTTCACCATAACTCACACGAAGTTTCAAATCAGAAAACGCGGGTACATTTCTCATGAAATCTTCTTCAATAACTCTCCATGCTGCAGATGCTGAAGGAAAATATCCCCATTGATTTTCGGTTCCGAATTTTGATGAACCATCAGCTCTTATACTTGCTGAGAACAGGTATTTATTTTTAAAGGCATAGTTTGTTTTTGCAAAGAAAGATAACAATTTATCGTCTTCAGCAAATGTCGTCGGCATTCCGGCAATAGTTCCTAATTGCAATTTATCCCAACTTAAGTTGACGCCAGGTAAAGCAGAAGCAGTTGCTGTAATTCCTTCAGCATAATTGTAAATGTATTCCTGACCAGCCGTAACATCCAATTTGTGATCGTTGTTGAAAGTATTGCTATAGGTTAAGACGTTGTTGTAATTTAAACGAGTCGAAATATTGTGTGTCACTCCACCATTGGCACCACCACTTCTGATGGCCTGAATACCATTTGAATCGTTAAAATATTTAGTTTTCTCACTGTTGTCAGTATAGCTCACTAATCCGCGATATACTAAACTCGGTGTAATATTATATTGAAGCTGTAAACTCATATTAATAGCTCTCATAACAGCTTCTCTCCTTTGACTTTCAATAGTTATAAGCGGACTTTGAAATGTTGGTGACGACTGATTGTCTAAAGGATCAATAATTAAATATTTAAGATCCTCATCAGATCCGTTTTTTCCAATTGTAGGACGGTATTGCAATAAATTTTGCAGCATATTTAGTCTGGCATTTCCACCTTCCTGAGTTGATAATCCTGTTATTTTTTGGTTAGAATAATTGACAATTGCATTTACAGTAAATTTTTTGCTGATGCTATTAGTTACGGCAAGTTTTGCAATGTTTTTTACAGATCCGGTTCCCAACATAATTCCTTCATCATCACTAACGGAGTAAAAGGCATTGTATTTAGTATCGTTTTCACCGCCGCTAATACTCAATTTGTGATATTGGTTTACCACTGCATTTCCAAAGATTTCATCTTGCCAGTTTACACCAGGTCTGTTTTTGTATAGTCCTTCCAATTCATCAAATGTTCCGTAATTATTCTCAAATTTCTGTAATCTTGCAGCGTCATCAGCTACTCCTTCATACATTAATTGAACATATTGATACGGATTCATTACCGGAAGTTCCTTAGCAATCTTTTTTACTCCACCATACGTATCGTAGCTAATTTTAAGTTTTCCTCCTTTTGCTGATTTTGTAGTAACCAATATAACGCCGTTAGCACCCTGAGCACCATAAATAGAAGTAGACGATGCATCTTTTAATACATCCATAGTTTCGATATCCATTGGATCTAAAAAGGCTAATCCGCCAGTTTGTGCTACTCCGTCAACAACATACAAAGGTTCGTTACTTTGTGTAATAGAAGTTCCACCTCTGATTCGAAGTGAAGGTTGCGCTCCAGGTGTTCCGTCAGGCATTGTAACCTGCATACCCGCAATACGACCTTGCAAAGCCTGCGCAACGTTTTGCACCGGAACTTTTGCCAGTTCTTCACCTTTTACAGAAGAGACTGCACCCGTTAAGTTTTTTCTGGTTTTAGTTCCATAACCTACCACAACTACTTCGTCAAGATTGTTGGTTTCATCAAGTAATATTGTGTTTATGGTTGCTCTGTTTTTAACCTGTTCTTCTTTAGTTTTTGTTCCTATAAAAGAAAAGATCAACGTCGCATTAGATTTTACTTTGATTTGATATTGTCCATCAAAAGAAGTGACAGTACTGTTTTTTGTTCCTTTTTCAGAAACAGTTGCTCCGGGCACGGGCATATTTACTGCATCAGTTACAACACCTTTTACGGTAATTATATCTTGCCCATACATAACTTTGCAAGTTGTAAGCAACAAAAATAAAAATAGAGTCCTTTTCATAATTTTGTTTTAAACCGGAACAAGTTTTTAACCTTAATTCCTTATTGATATTATTTTAGTTGATTTCTGATGTTGCTAAATTATTAGCTGTTTTTTTCTTTAAATCAAAAAAATGATTTTGAGTGAGCTTTACCGAAATCCCAAATTACTTTTTGTAATACTTTGCGCCGACTTTGTTTTTATTATGATTTTACGAAATCGATTGAGTGTTTCAGCGCTGAAAATTATAACAATTAATTAACTTCAGGAATTCGCAAGGGAATTTTTCTCTTGACAAATAGTAATAGATTTTCTTTAGGTTGGTTCATTTTCTTTGGATTAGTCATGTTTTTTTGATTTTATAAAAACAAATATAGAAATCGACTAAATACAGCAGTTTTGAATACGTCCAAAATACTATTGATTTTGATTAATAACACTTTTAAACTTGTGTATTTTTCAATAAATTCAAGCTGTATAGCGTTTTTTTGAAGTTTTGTTTCTGAGAAAAAAGAGTAAAAAAAGGATCAATTTTGATTACTAGTGGGTATGAAAAAGTTAAATCAATTTTAGGTGAATGTTAATTGTCGGAATGCTCTGAGGAATAATTCATTACTAAAAACTATGATTTCATTTTTTTGATCTGAATTTATCTTTTGGAGTTTTTTTTTTGATTAATTCTAAAATTGGAAAGTTCAAAATAAAGGCGTCTAAAAGTAATTTTAGACGCCTTTTTCAGACTCTTAATTATCCATTGAAATTCTTAATTCAAGCTTGTTTTTATCTCGCTTTGTTTGCCGTCAATTGTAATATTTAAACTGATATTTCCTTTTTCGAAATCATTATCAGCATTTGGTTTAATGCTAATTTCAGGAACTTTATTTCCATTATAAGGAAACAATACACTTATAAAATCTTGTGTTTTAGCATCTTTTTTATCTTTTTCGAAAACGAAAGCTGGTCTGGATATTTCTTTTGCGTACACATAAGATACTTTTCCTTCTTCTTCCTTCAATGCTGGTTTATCAGTATTTAAAGATTGAATCAAAAGATTATTGCCATCAGCATAAGTGGTGTAAACTCTATTATTAATTTTATCGAAAACGGGTTTGCTGTCTTCTTTTAACTGAAAGTGCGTTCCTAAATTTCCTGTTGCTTTACCAATCGCTTTATCAATGACCAAAAAATATTTTTTATCGATAAAAAGAATACTGCGCTGATGATTTAAATTGGTATAACTTGGATTGGTGTAGGTTAATATGTCGAGATTTTTACTGGTTTGCCACTTGTTTTCCTGGGCTTTGGTAATAATCATATTTTGGTTGTCCAATGTTAAAGTAGAATGAACTCTGGTCTGGCGAAACCAATTTCTCATTTTGGTCACTTCTGCATCGCCACTGTAAATATAACAGCCTGTATCTGGCATAAAATTGCGTCCGTTTACCCAAAGTTCAAAAGTTCCATTGTCTGGCTGTGCATGAAACTCGGCAGGCGGACCAGCTTTTACCATCAAAACAGTTGATTTTTCTTTCCATCCGTTTCTAAAAGTATAAAAGCCACCATTTGAAAAAGCATACGATAAATAATCCGGTAATTTTCCTTGTGCGCCATCAGTGCCAAAATACTTTATCAACCCATTTTCAGGAAAAAGCGCTGACCAGCTTGCAAACAATTTTATTCTCGCACTTTTATCAGATAACCATGAATCGCCAAACATCGGATTATTATAATCAGGGAAAGACATATTGGCTGTAACTTCGATCATTTTTTCGAGTGTTTTTATATAAGAATCCGGAAATTCTTTTTCAACACCAGCCATTTTTGCCGAATTATAAGCTTTCATAAAAATCTCAATACAAGCCACATGATAAGTTGGAGAAAGTTCCCATTGAACACCATCAGCAAGAACCTGTAATTTTATTTCGCGATTTAAAACTTCAATTCCGCTTTTTCTCCATTCTTCGGCAAGTTTAAGTTCGGGAAAAAAAGCACCAGCACCCAAAACACGTTGCGCTTCAAACAATAAATGATTTCCTTCTTTGCTATAGTTTTTCGGAATATAATCAGTTTGTTTACTATAACTGTTTAAAAACTCCATTAGAAATTCAGGAGTAAAATTTGGAGAAGCAACAAATAAATTGAAAGTTCCTGGAAGGCTTTGTATGCGTTCAGATACTTCTAAAGGACGCCACGCTATTCCGTCATTTTCAGCTGAACGTCCTAAATAATTTTTCTTTTCCCAATCACGAAACTGGAAAATCCATTCTTTGGCGTATTTTTCATCACCAGTACTTCTATAAGCCATTCCCATGGGTTGCCACCAGGTTACGCGGTGCAGTTGCCAGCGAACTTCATTGTCTTTAACCGGCCAGTAATCCCAGTTAATGTCTTTTCCGTAATCAAAAAATCCATACCCTTTTTGTGGTTGAAACTGGTGTAATAAAGCATTATCTGCTTTTAGCTGATTTGCTTTTCCGATATCTTTTCCTCTAAAACGCATTTCATCGCGAACATTAAAATTAGGATGTTTGATGTTTTTTCTGCTGCGATAATAGCCTAATAGGGACTTTGCGGCATCATCATAATTACCGGAAGCATAAAGGTTTTTTATTTTTTCTAAACCGGGATAATTAAGATTGATAACATCAAAATTTTCTTTTTTTATTTTAACTTCTTGTGCTTGGGTCAGACAGACTGTCATTAGCATAAAAAGAAATACTGTGGTCGTTTTTAAATTGCCCATTGAATTTTAATTAAATATTTCACTTGTTTTTTATATAAACAAGAAGCTATTTTTGATATCAAAAATAGCTTCTAAATGCTTTATGTATTTATTAAGTTGGAAAAAAATTGCCTTATTGTTTTATCAACTTGATTGTTTTAGTATTCGCTCCATTGTGTATTTCGACGAAATATACTCCCGGATTCAGAGTATTGCCTAATACGATACATGCCGAGTAATTTGATTTTATTGCACTTATTTTTCGTCCTAAAATGTCAAAAACAGTAATAAGAATGGCTTGATTTTGGTCTCCACCATTGATAATAATTTGGAATTCTGTTTTTGAAGGATTTGGTGCCGCGATTGCTATAAAGTCAATAATTTCTTCTTCAGGAACTAGAGTATTCATAGCATTTTTTCCTAATGTATTTGCGCAAGACCCCAGATAACAGCCATGTGCTAAATGAGCTGAAACAGCATTGATAGAGACACAAAGACTTTGATTATTATGACAAATTGTTACTTTTTTGTCGGCACAACGAACATCTTTTACTATTATTTGTTTTGTAATTGATATTGAACAGCCTAAAGCATCAGTAATAACTACATTGTAATCGTGAATTCCTGCTGTTGAAGGATTTACTGAAATGTTATTACTTGTAGCTCCATTATTCCATAAATAGGTATAAGGTGCTGTTCCGTTTGAAGGCGTGGCGGTTAGAGTTAATGAAGATGGTCCATAACCTAAATAAATTGTATTACTATTTCCTCCCGGATTTACAGCATAAACATCAGCAATGTTGGCAGAAATTAAAGGGTTGATGGTAACGCTAGTTACAGCAGTTGTACTATTTCCAGAATTGTCAATAGCTTTCCATGTTATTGTTGAGGTTCCTACATTAAAATTTCCACCAGCGTCCAATCCGGTTCCGCTTCTTGTGGTAGCGCCTGTAATTTCATAAGTCATCGAACTTATTGTACAATTATCTGTGGCTGTTGTCGAAGGTATGATGTAATTGCCACTGTCTTCGTGACAAAGAGCAATAGAAGTAATTGAGTTTACTGTCGGATTTTCTGTGTCATTAATAGTTACCATATAAGAATTGGAACTACTGTTGCATCCATCTGTTGCTGTCCAGGTAACTATAGTGACGCCTTTATTAAAAACTTTATTGGCTAATGAACCGCTCCCGGCAGCTGTAGTTGCCCCACTAAGTGAATAGCTGTAGGTAATAACACCACAATTGTTTAATGCGATTACATCAAATTCATTTGTTTGGGCTGTATATGTGCATACACCGGAATTAGTATTTCTGATAATATCTGATTTTAAGGGGAGATAAAATACAGGCTTAACCTGACCGTTGAAAGAAAAATCATCAATACCCACTACTGGAGTTCCAGAGGTTCTGTTAGATCCGTACCAGTATAAACGAAATGTAACAGGGGTTTTAATATTGGATAAAGAACTCAGGTCATAGGTGAGTAATGTAGCTGTTGTTCCGGTAAAGGTTTGAGGGGCTGTAATATTACTGGTGAAACCATCGATACTCGATCTCATAACGTACGTGCCCGGATCAGCTGTATTTCCTTTTCTGGCTGTAAATTTAAGGTTAGAAAAGTCTATTTCGTAACCATTTGAAGGTTGCAAAGTGAATTCAAAATATTGATTAAGATTTATGGAAGTAGGCGGATCTGAGGCCGCTATTTTATTCGTCCATCCATTTAGTAAAACCCTGCCGCTAATGATGCCTGCGGTATTAAGACCGCCAGTGGTACCATAATAAAAAGTGGGTGTTGTATTTCCATCATTGACGATGTTGGGATTTGTTGTATTTCCTGTAATAACCGGTGCGCTAAAATCAACATTATTGCCAGTGAAAGTATTGCCCCAGATTTGTACCGGTGCGCTGTTGTTATTAAGTTCAAAAATTTTTATATCATCATGATAAATAATGCGTGTTGCTACATTGGGTGGATCGGTTGTAATGGACTGCCCTGGGCGGTATAATCCCCATTTCAGGTATCCGGAAGGGTTTTCTTCTGGAACATCCTGATTGAAAGTTCTAAGATTATTTATTTCCCATGCCAAAGTGTATTCCGTTTGACCTGGTAATCTGTAATAAACCTTGTAATAGCCTGTGGCATCAGTTGTCATTTTTGCATCAATCCTGAAATCAATCCACTGATTAATATAGGGGCGAAAATCGTCTATAACAGAAGGTTCGATATTATCGTTTGGTATTCGAAAAGTAATACTATTACGTTTGGCACTCAAATACCAGGCAGGATTTTCGCCTCCACTTTGTTTGCCTTGAAAAATAATATCGCCATTTTGAGCCATACCTGTAGTATAAGGTTCCCAATCTTTTAGCTGCAGGCTAACTTCGAAACGACGTTCATCTCCGGGATAATATTTTCCAGTATCAAACATTTGGGCAGTAGCGGCTTCACTACGCCAATGATTGTCTGAAAAATAACCTTGGTCACCAATGGTTACGCGATGTGCTATAGCATAATTCCCGGTTCGACCCGGGCTTACTAAATATTCTGCATCTTCAGCAGTGGCATTTGTCGTGTTTAAATTTGGAATACCAGAATTTTTTGTACCACTCTCGTAATCGACATTAACAAGGGTATTGGTAACAATTGCAGGCGGTGTTGGCGGTGTTACTGTTAAAAAATTGGAATAACTGATGTCATCAATATACAGTACGGGTGCCGATGAACCTGCTCCCACATTTAACAAATTCATTCCGCTGATATTAGAACCCTGCGAAAGTAAACCTGTTCCGGGATCAGCATTGGTAAGTACTTTTACATTGTCAATCCAGATGTCGAAAGTTCCCGCCGGAAGATTATGATTTGTTGTAGTCGCACCGCTACCAGTTATATAGGATGATTCGCTGTTACTGTTGTTCATAAAAAACTTAAGCGTGTAAGCCTGGTTTTTATTAAGCGAAGTTTGGGAAAGACCAGTTGTTGTATAGTTGGGACTTGTGGCCGATGAAAGCCATTCGAGGTTAACCGTAGTAACAGTAGGGGATAATCGTAACGCGGCAAATGTTTGTGGCAGACTTAGACCACTGCCGCTGGTAAAATTGCTGCCGCTACCAAAATACAATAAAAACCTGCCATTGGTTCCTGAGCTTATATTGATATTACATTGAAAAGTGGCAACGCTGGTAGCTGTAAAAGGAGCAAGACCAAATTTTGCACCTGTTGTGGTAGTACCACTAATCATTTTAAGTTCGGCTCCTGTGCCACCAGATAAATTGGAAGAGACCAATTCAACGGCACCTTCCGTACCTGACGAAGCTCTTACACCAGCATTACCACCACCAGTCAGTGGTGCGGGCAAATAAGTTGTACTATAAATGTTGGATGTGTATGGCGTTAAGGGGGCAGTGCCAAAGTCATATATCCAACTGGAATCTTGTGCTTTTGCTTCTAACAAAGCAAAGATACACAGCAAGGCAAGTAAACTTTTTTTCATAATTTTGGTTTTTTGGTTGAGTTAGTAAGTCAGCAATTTTATGACTGGATTGTATTCGCCAGCCATAAAAAAGCTTGTGGTTTTTCCATAAGAAATGCGTTGTTAATTCATTTTTAATTTAACAGTATTGCAATTTTAAAGTTTAATTTTTTTGATTTCTGCATATCTTTTTAAAGCCTCCAGATAATAATAATCGGCATAATCAAGCGGTGTATCAATTTCAGAATTGTATAAAAACGCACCCACACTATGTTTTAATAAGAAATAACTATTTTCTCCTGGTTTGGCCAAATAAGCATCTGATGACAATGATTTTAATATTTCTTCAGCATAATTGGCGTATTTTTTCCCGTCCTTAACTTGCGTACTTAAATCCAATAGGGCAGAAGCTATAACCGCAGCGGCCGAGGCATCTCGTGGTGCCAACACCTCAGTATCCATTGCATTATGCACATCAAAATCCCAAACGGGTATTTTATCTTTTGGCATTGTAGGATGGTTCATAATAAAGGAAGCAATATGTTCTGCCTGCTGCAAAAACTTTGGGTTTTTGGTATTGGCGTAACACATCGTATAGCCGTACAATCCCCAAGCCTGACCGCGTGCCCAAGCCGACTCATCTGTAACGCCCTGATGCGTTCCTTTGCGCAGTACTTTCCCTGTTTTTTCATCGTAATCAACTAAATGAAAAGAGCTATAATCTTTTCTAAAATGATTTTTCATGGTAGTCAGGGCATGTGTACTTGCAGCCTTACCGTATTCAGGTTTGCTGAACTGATTGGCACTCCAGTATAAGTACTCGAGATTCATCATATTATCGATGATTACAGGATAATGCAGCCAGGCAAAATCCCATGAACGAATTGTACCAACTGTTGGACTAAAACGGGCGTAAAGATTTGCGGCACCGTCAGCCAATACAGGAAGGTAAATTTTGTCTCCGGTAATTCTGTATGCATTTCCGTAAGAGCAATACAGCATGAAACCTACATCATGCGTGTTTTTTATATTTCGGATAGAATCTAAAGCAAGTGTAAATGTTTTAGCTTCATCAGCCAGAGCTTTATCACCTGTAAGTTCGGATCCGTACCAAAGACTTCCCGGAAAAAAACCAGTTGTCCAATCCGTTAAGCCAGCCAATCGCACTGTTCCATCAGGATTTACAGAGCGCGGATTTTTTCCCGGCTTATAGGTTTGGGCTGCTTTGTTTAATTGAAAATGAATTACATCTGTTGTTTTTTTAAACCAATCATAAGTTGGATCACTTTGATTGGGTTTTGCGAAAGAGCTTAAAGTAATTGCAGAAATAGCTAGAAATAGGCTGAAGGTTTTTTTCATAGTTTAATCGTTTATATCCGTATTCAGTTTTGGTGAATATTTTATAAAGCGAAGTTAAACGAGAGTTCAAAAATGGGCTTTTAAATTCTATTATAAATGTTTTGAATTTGTGTAACGGTTCTATTTCACATGTCAAAATAAGTTAAATTTCAGAGCACAAGCATTTTCTAAAGCTAATTTTTTTGTATTATTCGTTCGTTAAAGTTAAACTGAATCCGTGCGGCAACCGCAACAAATTAGAGCGATATTTCATTAGAAGTGAAATATTTTTTTGCTATCTATTGAGCCAGGATTTAAACTCAGCTGCTTTATTTTTGATTATAATAACATCAATTGCTGATTTTGGGATTACTTCAATTTTTAGCTGATTATTACCGTATTTAAGTATTTTATCTATTGATTTTATAGACAGAATAAATTGTCTGTTGGCCCTAAAAAAAACAGTATTATCCAGATCGGCATAAATTTCTTCAAGACTATTGTTACTTGTCGATATTTTTCCGTTTACATCTTTGACATAAGTAATTGTATTTTCCATATAGATATAGGCAATATGCTCAATTTCAAGGGTAACAATCTCGTTTTTTAAATGGGTTAAAATCCTTTTTTTATTGGGTAAAATTGAAACATTTTGATTATTTGTATTTTCATTTACATCCAATTTTATTGGTTCTGTCGCATCTGGGAATAACTTTTATCTTTAGAATTTTAAACCGATCAAAAGATGAATACTAAAGGTCATTGTTATCCAAAATACATAATTCTTCAGGCAGTATATTTCAAGCTAAGATTTACACTTAGTTACCGTGATATTGAAGAACTAATGAAGATTAGAGGAGTCATTGTGGATCATGCCACGATTCAGCGTTGGGTTTATAAGTTTGCACCTTTGCTTGAGGCAGAGATGAAGAAGAGAAAAGGCAAAGTGGGGGCGAGTTGGAGATTGGATGAGACCTACATCAAAGTAAAAGGTATTTGGTGTTATTTATATAGGGCAGTAGATAAATTAGGCAATACGGTTGACTTTCTTTTGACTAGAAAAAGACAGAGAATGAGCGCTCAGTCTTTTCTAATTAAAGCAATTGGTAATAATTGGCGGCCAACAGTAATAAACATTGATAAAAGCGGTTCTAATATCGCAGCGATCAAAGTATATAACAAACGTTCATTCTCAAAGATTAAAATCCGGCAGTGTAAATATCTCAACAATATTGTAGAACAAGACCATCGATTTATAAAATGGCGAATACAAAACGGGTTAGGTTTTAAAAGTTTTGAATCGGCAAAACGAACATTGAGTGGAATTGAAGTTGTGCATATGCTAAGAAAGAATCAGATGGTCAAACCCGGGAAATCTTTGTTTAAATCATTCTGTAAACTGACGTGCTAAATTTTAAATCACTTAAATTCTTATATTTGATTCTGACAGATGCGACAGAACCAAAGAATTTGATTTATAACAGATTTATAAAAAAAAGCGAAAGGTTTTTTATTTTTAATTTTGGCCTCTTTTTTGAAAATTGAATGATAATTGTATTGCGAAAATATTGATTTGTTGATATTAAATTTATATTTGTAAAAACAAACTACGACAAAAAATTAGCTCAGAAAAGCAAAATATTAAAATTGACGAAGTGTATTACAAAGAGCTATTTTATTCTTTGTATCCAAGACTTGTGAGTTACAGTTATAGTTTTGTCAAAGACAATTTTCTTGCTGAGGAAGTAGTCGAAAATGTTATGTTGCAACTTTGGGAAAACCGTGTAAAATTTGAAAAAATAATTGATGTTAAGTCTTATCTCTACACAATGACCCGAAATGGTTCGCTTTTGATATTAAAAAAAGAACAGAAAGTTGTTGAATTGAATGATGAACTATCTCACGAAACTTTGGATTTTGATTTTAATATCGTGGAAGAAGAATTATATGCGACTTTGATTGAAGCTTTGAATTCGTTACCGGAAAAATGCAAAGAAGTTTTTGAACTCTCCTGTATAGAAGGATTCAAGTACAAGGATGTCGCTGAACAACTTAATATTTCTATAAATACTGTTAAATCTCAGCGCGCCCGTGCGATAGAATTATTAAAGGTTAAACTTAAGAATCACTCAGAACTTCTGTTCCTTTTATTGTTTTTATAAAAAATAATAAAAAATATTTCCACCCATTTTTGATATTTATACTCTTAGTTATATAACATTATTTAAAGTGTTAATAACCTTTACTTAATATCAAAAAATATGTCTCAAGCAAAGAAAGAATTTGTAATCGCTGCTCTTATAAGAAAGGAACTTCTTATAGGAGAATTATCGATTGAAGAAAATGCTCTTTTGCAGGAATGGCTTTCTATACCCGAAAATCAAGAATATTATCAAAAAGTTATTAATGCGGAAACTTTAAAATCTAAGGAACGATTTTATAAAACTGTTAACAGAGATTTAGCTTTTGAAAGAATTAAAGAAAAAATTGATTTTCGAGAAGCGCCTGTAATTTTGCTTTTGGATTATAAAAAGGTATTAAAATACGCAGCAGTTTTAGTTTTTTTAGCTGCAATTTCTTCTGTTTTCTATTATCTGAATAATGATGCTAAAATGCAAAATCAGGAAGTAGTTGTAAAAAGTATTGAACCGAAATATAACAATCCAACTCTTATTCTTGCAGATGGAACGGTTACTTCTTTAGAACCTGAAAAAGAAAAAATCATTTCTAAAAATGGTGTAATCTCAAACGTAAATCATGTTTTGGTTTATGATGTTAAAGCAATTAAAGGAATGGTTTCAAAGGGAGAGAATACTTTGATTGTACCTGTTGGTGGTATTTATGCTGTTATACTTTCAGACGGAACCAAAGTCTGGCTTAATTCAAAATCATCTTTAAAATATCCTGTACTATTTAGCGGAACTACTCGGGATGTAACTTTGGAAGGTGAAGCCTATTTTGAAGTGAGTAAAAATCCTCATAGTCCTTTTACAGTTAAAACCAAATCTGGAAACGTTACTGTTTTAGGAACACATTTTAATGTAAGCGCTTATCAGGAAGATAAAAAATTTGAAACTACACTGGCAGAAGGAAAAGTAAAAATTTCTCAAATAAGTAAAACCGAAAAAGACGCATCTGTTATTTTAAAACCGGGGCAGCAGGCTAGTGTTCGTAACGAAACTATAAGGGTGGCGGAAGTTGATCCTTACGGTTGTAGTGCATGGAAAGATGGAAAGTTCTATTTTGAAAATGAAAACCTGAAAAATATTTTGGATAAAATGGAAAGATGGTACAATTTTAATGTGAGGTTCGAACAAAAATCATTAGAGCAGATAAAATTCACAGGAATTCTTTTAAAAGACCAGCCAATCGATCAATTTTTGGATATAATTAGAAAAACATCTAATGTAAAATATAAAATAACCAAAATCAACCAAACCTATGAAGTAACCATTAGTAAGTAAAAAAAACCGGAAAATGTTTGCACCATTTCCCGGCTAGTATTTGTTCAGTCGAAAAAAAGAGTTCGAAATCAATTAACCAACCAAAACATTTTAAAAGTATGAAAAAAAACCTATCCGCAAAAGTTTGTGAGGTAAAATCCGCGCTTTGGGATAATTTTCTTAGCATCATGAGGAAATCCATAATATTATCAATATTTCTTTTTAACATAGTTGCTTTTGCGTCTGCACAAAAGATAACTATAAACGCAAGAAACAAGTCAATAGCATCTGTTTTAAAAACAATTACCAAAAAGACAAATATAGAATTTTTCTATAGTGATGACGTTTTTGATTCACAAAGAATGGTGAATATAACAGTAAAGAATGTTGAGGTAATGGCAGTTATAAAAGAATTGATTGGGGATAATTACAAAGCAGAATTTGTAAATAATAAATTGATTGTTATTGCATTAAATCAAAAAGCAGCTGTTTCATCTGCTAACCGAAGCAGTCAGGTCATCAACCAAAGAAAAATCTCTGGAATAGTTACAGATAATATGGGACTGCCAATAATTGGGGTAACGATTTTGGTAAATGATAACAAGATGGGTACGGTCACTGATTTTGAAGGAAAATATCAAATAATGGCAAATGAAGGCGATGTGGTGAGTTTTAGTTTTTTAGGTTTTGCTTTAAAAAAAATAAAAATTAAAGATCAGGTAATACTCAACATTACTCTTGAACCAACTGCAAATGAATTAAATGAACTCGTTTTAGTGGGATATGGAAAAACGACTCGTGATAAAATAACAGGCTCGGTCACAAAACTGGACACGAAGTTATTACAAAATACGCAAAATGTCTCATTTGCCGATGCGTTGATAGGTGTAGTTCCCGGCCTGTTTGTTCAGGAAAATTTTTCTTCTCCAGATGCACCTCCTACTATGTTGCTACGTGGTGTTGGCTCTATAAGCGCTAGTACAGAGCCGCTGATTGTGGTAGATGGCGTACAAATGCCAAGATCCGGGTTAGATTCATTTATGCTTAATGCAGCTGATATACAGGATATCAGTATTCTGAAAGATGCTGCTGCGACTTCTATTTATGGATCTAAAGGAACAAACGGAGTTCTGATCGTCACTACAAAAAGAGGTACCAGAAATACAAAACTAAAGGTGGCTTTTAACAGCCGTTTAGGAGTCAAATATGCAGATCAGTCTTTTACTAATGACTTAATGAACGCCTCCCAAAAATTGGATTTTGAAGAGTCATTGGGCTTCTACAAAACGACACCAGCTTTACTTGAAAAAAGGAGAGCTTCTGGTCAGGAAGTAAATTGGTCAGATTTATTATTAACTAACGAAATTAACCGTGAAAATGATATTTCTTTTTCTGGCGGGTCAGACAAGGCTAATTATTACACTTCACTTACCTACAACAATGTCGATAATATTTTTGGCGGTCAATATAAGAGGTATACGGTGTCAATGCGCGTAGACTATGATTTGAGCAAAAAATTAAAAGTAGGATTTTCGGGAAATTTTGGAAACGTAAATGAGGAGGATAAACGTACAGTAGGATCACCTTTTTCAAATGCCTTTCTTTTAAATCCTTGGTTGGCTATTAAGGATGATAATGGAAATTCATTACGGCTATTGGATGTTGGTAATTCTACCGCAGTTCCTTACAATCCAATATTTGTAAGAGATAATACAAATGTGAATACCAATCGAAAAAATATCTCAGGGAGTGCAAATCTCACCTATATACCTGTGAAGTGGTTGACCTTAAATGGTATTCTGGGGGCTAATTTCAATACCTCTAAAAACAATAGTTTTGAAAATGTGATTGTCAATGGAGGTGCGCTTACCTATAATACAGGTGACAATAACAATTATACAGGAACATTGACTGCGACTATAGCTCATTCATTTCAAAAAAATGCTTTTGATTTGGTTTTGGGGTATGAAGTTAATGAGAATGAGACCAACAGTCTTGCCCTTACGGCGAAGGATTTTAGCTCTGATGCCGTGCAGACAATAAGTGCTGCAAAAACCGTTGGCGCTATCACAGAGCGACAATCTCACGCAGGTTCTCTTTCTTATTTTTCACGATTAAATTATACTTTAAATAACACCTACAATCTCTCGCTCTCGTACAGGCGAGATGGATCTTCGCGCTTTGGAGACAGAAATAAATATGCCAATTTCTGGTCTGTAGGATCTTCGTGGGATATCCGTAAAGATTTATTTAATGGAAACAAAACAGTTAGTTCTTTAAAATTAAGAGCCAGTATTGGAACTTCTGGAAACGACTTTATTGGTGATTTTGCCTCTCAGTCATTGTATAGCTACAGAAGTCAGATTACTTATGCAGGAAGCACAGTTCCATACCTGATCAGGGGTGAAAATGCAGACTTGACCTGGGAGAAAAACTTTAATAAGAACATTGGTATCGATTATGGTTTCCTTAACAATCGAATTAGCGGAACAGTTGATTATTATATTAGAACTACCAAAGACCTCCTTAACAATATGCCACTACCACTTGCTTCAGGTTTTTCAGAACTGGTATCTAATATTGGAGATTTCAGAAATGAAGGTATAGAAATCAGCCTTCACTCTGCAAATATTCAAAATAAGAGTTTTACATGGACAACAGATTTTAATATTGCTAATAATAAAGGAACGGTTTTATCCTTATCAGATGACAAAGATATTTTATCAAATTCTGGATCTACTGTTTTTAAGGCCGGAAGTGCAATTAGATCTTTTTATATTGTGGATTGGGAAGGAGTAAATCCGGTAACTGGATACAATCAATACAGAGGAGCAGATGGAAAACTGGTAGATTTTAATACCAGCAGAACAAATTCTAACACTAACGAAATTAATAATCTCAGACAAGTTAGTAATAAAACTTCCATTCCTAAGTACTATGGAGGTTTAACGAATACGTTTAAGTTTAAAAATGTAGATATCTCCTTCTTAATTTCGTATGCCGGTGGACATTATGTATTAAATGATGGAGTGCATAGTTTATACAATAATCCCGCATTCAACCAGCATATTAACGTGGCTGATGCATGGAAAAACCCTGGAGACCAGTCTGATTTAGCGATTAGACAGGTGTACTTAACAAGACCAACAGCATCAATGGTGTCAGATTATAAAGCATCCTCTCAATTCCTTGAAAATGCCAGTTACATAAAATTGAAAAATCTTATGATTGGATATACTATTGATAAAGGAGTTTCACAAAAAATAGGAGTAGAGCGCCTTAGATTTTTTCTGCAGGGTCAAAACCTTTTCACTAAAAGTGATGTCAGTTATATTGATCCTGAATATGCTACTGCAGCGGGAAATATAGCACTTTCTTCATCCATTGTTAGAGGATACTCATTTGGAATCAATGTTAATTTTTAAGAAAGCGGAAGGTCTAAAGATGCATTTTTATAACAAGATGAATAAAACAAAGGGAAAATCACATTTTATAGGACGGATAAAAAAACAATAGTATAGATGAAAACAAATATAAAATTATTCTTTGCCACAGTGCTGGTTGCTTTTTTAAGTGCTTGTACTGATGATATTATAAATAAAGAACCGTTAGATGAATTGTCACCTGAAACCCTTTTTCAGACAGATGGTGGTTTTAGAACTGCCCTCGATGGCGTTTATGGAGTTCTAAAACAGGATTTTTTCGGGTATTCCCATGGAATTTATTCTATTCCGGAAGCCATAAGCGATGATTTGGTAGGTTCATCCAATTCAATGGACTATTCATTTGACGGCGGTTTAGAAAATATTTATCCACTCGCTTATACCGCAACAACACCAAATATCGAAGGATTTTGGAAAGTTTCTTATCAGGCTCTCAACAATGTGAATACCATTATCAGGCAAGCCAGGAAAAGCACACTTGCCAATAAAAATGCTTATTTAGGAGAAGCATTAGGAATAAGAGCGCTTTTGTATTACAATTTATACCGCTTTTATGCTCCGGCTTACAATACCGATAAAACAGCATTGGCAGTACCGTACCGATTTGAAACGGATGCTCTCTTAGATACTAAGCCCCGAAATACTTCAGATGAAGTTATCAATTACATTCTGGCCGATTTAAATGAAGCTGTACCTCTGGCTACTAATGAGGTTAACTCCTACAGAATATCTAAAACGGCCATTTATGCATTATTGGCACGCGTGTCTCACGAAACAAGCGATTACAAAAATGCTGTTGTATATGGTAATTTAGCCCTGGCGGATACCAGATATAAATTAGATACCACGCTTGCGGCACTTCAAAAAGAATGGGATAAAGATGATTCTGGCGAGATTATGTTTAGAATTCGGTTTGAAAATGCCGAAGTGCAGTATACTGCAGGTATTTTGGCCATACCTGTAATGTCTAGTTACCCGTATTTGGTGTCAAATGATTTACTGATTTTATATGATCAGAGTAAAGATCTCCGATTTTCAGTATATTTTAAAAGTCATCCTACAGTAAAAGGAAGCTATTTTCCAAAGAAGCAGGCTGGAACGAGAACAACAAACGCCGCAACATTTAATCCAGGAAACATCGATCTTAAATTAATAAGAGTGCCAGAAATGTATCTCATATTGGCAGAATCGTATTTAGAGGAAAGCAGAAGTGCTGAGGCGTTGGTCAATCTGAACAAATTACGAAACGCCAGAGGTTTAGGTGATTTTTCCGGGGCGGACCTGAAAAAAGAAATATTAAACGAGCGCAGGAGAGAACTGGCATTTGAAGGATTCAGATTCACTGAACTAAAGAGACTTGGCTTAGGTTTCACCAGAGCAGAAGGAAGTGGTTTACCGCCTAAGGCAGCTCGATTTGCTTTGCCGATTCCACAGATAGAAATTGATCGTTCGGGAATTCAACAAAATCCCGGATATTAAAAGTAAGAAAGGGTTCAAATTTTTGTTTAAGAAAATGGGCTTTTGATTGCATTTTTAAAAAATATAAAACCTTAAAAATGAAGAAAAAACGAGTTCTTATCTTTTGTTTTGCAGTCTGTACGATACTGATGGGCTATTCGCAAAGTAAAAGAAACTTAAAAATTACCATCCTTAAAAACGGATTTATTTTTGACGATAAATTTAATGGTAAGAAAGGAAGTATTGTAATCGAAGGTGATAAAATCAGAGAGATTTTATATACTAATGATTTTACTAAATATCCAGAAGCCATTCTTATTGACCTTGAAGGAAAGTATGTAATGCCCGGACTGATTGATTCACATGTTCATTTAGCCACAGTGCCCAATCCGGATCGGGAAATAAACACTAAATATATGCAGGATCAGCTTTCTAAAATGATTTATGCCGGAATTACTTCGGTAAGAGACATGTCTGGAAATGCGATTATTCTGGCAGATTATAAACGTGCCAGTGACCTTGATCAACTGCCTGCGCCATCCATTTTTTATGCTGCTCAGTTTGGAGGACCAGCCTATTTCGATTCGGTAAGAAAGTATTATAAGGATAAGAGCGACACACCCTGGGAGCAAACTATTACGGAGAAAACAGATATCAAAATTGCCGTGGCAGAAGCCAAAGGAGCAGGAGCTACCGGAATAAAAATATATTCTGACCTGACCTTGGACCTTATTGAAAAAATTGTAGCAGAAGCAAAACTTCAAGGATTGCAAAGTTGGAGTCATGCTGCAGTTTTTCCTGCCACGCCCACTGATATTGCTAGTGCAAAAGTGAATAGCATGTCTCATGCGTTTGATATTCCTTTTGATTTTGCTGTTGAAAAAATGAATAGGTTTAAAAGACCATCAATTGATGAAAAAAAACTGGATAAGCTTCTATTGCTGATGAAAACCAATAACGTTATATTGGATGCCACTAATTATATTGGAAACAATAATAAGGTTTTTGCTGGTGTTAAGATAACTAAAAGAGCTCATGAACTTGGAATCAAGGTTTCTACAGGAACAGATTGGCCTTATTTATTTGAAAAAGATCCTATTGTTCCCTTATTTAAAGAAATAATGATTCTGGCTAATGACTGTGGTTTTTCTAATAAAGATGCTCTGATAAGCGCCACAATAGTGGGTGCAGAAAGTATTGGGGTACAAGATAGAGGTGTTATAGCAATAGGCAAAAGAGCAGATCTTTATATCACAAATTCGGATCCTGCAAAGCAGATCGAAAACTTACAAGATGGTTATATGACCATAAAATCTGGGATTATTTATACTGAAAATAAAATTTAAATAATTCTAAAACTGTATTAACGAAACAAATTAAAAATATAATGAAAAAATGGTATTGCTTAGTTATTGTAGCTCTTGTTTTGAATCTACATACTTTTGCACAAAAAGCAACAATTGATTACGTGCGTCTTTCTGGAGAAATAATAGAGAAAAACTCAGATTCTTTACTAGTGTTCAAGGGTAGAACTAAAATAAAAAGAATCAATGTTAATAAAGATGGTTCTTTTGCTGATACATTAAAAGTAAAGGAAGGTTTTTACGGAATGTTTGATGGTAAAGAACAAGGCTTTTTTTATCTCAAAAATGGTTATAATTTGAAAATTACTTTCGATACCAAACAATGGGATGAAACAATGGAATTTAAAGGTGAGGGTGCAATACCGAATAAATATCTGTTCAGAAAAGCCTTGTATTCTGAGAAAGCAACTGCAGATAAATCTATATTTAAATTAGAAAAGGATGATTTTATAAAAAAAATAGACGAAATAGTGAGTGGTTACCAAAAAATCCTCAAAGAAAGCGACGGACTAGACGCATCTTTTATTGCTCTTGAAGAAAAAGATTTTGAGGAATTTAAAAAGAATAGTATCGCTAGATATAAAAAAACAACCGGGTTGAAAAAGCATCACGATGAAATTCTGCCTAAAGGAATGGCTTCTCCAAAATTCTTCAATTTTGAAAATTACAATGGAAGTACGACATCCTTAGATGATCTGAAAGGGAAGTTTGTTTATATCGATTTATGGGCTACCTGGTGTGGACCCTGCAAAAAAGAAATACCTTTTCTTAAAGCTTTAGAAAAAGAGTTTCACGATCAAAATATAAGCTTCGTTAGTATTTCTGTCGACCGTGTAAAAGATCATGATAAATGGAAAAAAATGGTAGCAGATCTTCAATTGACCGGTATGCAGTTATTTGCCAATGGCGATACCACTTTTGAGACAGCTTATGAGGTGGCCGGTATTCCGCGATTCATTTTGCTTGATCAGCAGGGCAATATCGTCGATCCAAATGCGCCAAGACCATCTGACGAAGGATTAAAAAAAACCTTAAAAGAATTGTTAAACACAATTTGATAGTGACTGTAAAATTAAATTTACAATCCATTAAAATGACAAGAATAATATTAGTGAGCATTATGTTGTGCAGTTCTTCTCTGTTTGCGCAAATGCAATAATAGGAAAGGTGGATGTGCGAACTTAACCTGGAGTTTTAATTAAGAACAAAATTTTAATTTGATTTCTACTTTTTTGTTTACATATCCTCTAACCAGAGCTGCAGAGGTTGAAACATATTAAACATGTTAAACATAATGATGGTTACTGGAATAACTAACGCGGAAAGTCTAACATATATTCTTACTGTTTAAAAAATAATTATCTATCCGTTGTAATATTATATACAACTATCTATGTTATAATTAAATTAATAAATTATTTATGAAGCACATTTCTCAAATCAAAATTAACACGTTACTAGCGGTTGCCTTACTCTCACTGGGAGCATGTAGTAAAAGTATAGAGGATTCAACGCCCAGTGGTACAACCAATGGTGTCAATGTAGATTCCATAGGACACTCCTCTTTTGAAGTAAGCCTACCCGAAAACCTTCGGCCATTAACCATCAGTGCCTATGAGACTTATGGTGTAAGACCAAGTATTCGGTTTTCTGTTAACGAAGACAATACACTGGATACTTATTGGGAAGGAGAATTATCAAATACAGCTGATGGACACAGGCATTTAACTAAAATTTCGCTCACTAGTAAATCTATTGTTTCAGAAATTCCCTTTCCTCTGGAGTTGAATCTTGGAAATACCAGTTTTTTAGGTTATGAGTATTTGGGGAACGACCGTTACATCATGGGAGCATCTGAAGTGAATGCCAATGACTTGGAGCGGACAAAACCTATTTATTATTGCTTTGATCATACAGGTAAGATAAAGTATACCATAGATCTGTGGAAAAACACATCAGATGCTAATGCTCCGGGCCGGGCTGGGCAGGCTATTATTGTCTACAATAAATTTATAGACAATTTTGGCATTTATATGGGGCGCAGGGAAAATGTAGCAGGACACCAGGCCGGTTGGCTGAGTTTACATGAGGCAGCAACGGGAATCCAAACATTTTCACGCCCTTGGTATATATCTCATAACTTCGATCAGCGCTTATTACCGCTTGCTAATGGACATTATGTTGCATTGGCACATGCTGATGCACTACCATCAAGAGGGCTTTTGGTTGAGCAGTGGAAATTTGACGATGCTCCTCTTAATCGTACCTGGTCAAATTATTTCCCAATACCTAAAGCCGTAGGGGGTAATCAAAACGTCACCAATACTACTACAGGCGATTTACTAGAATTACCCAATGGGAATATCGCTATTGTGTATACTACTCAACGTGAGTATACCGCTGACTGGAAAAAACGGGATGTTCGCTTAGCGATACTTTCTAACGTAGGTGCTTCGAAAGGTAGTGCCGTTACTGTAAAAGACGTCTGGCTGACCAGTTACGATGAAACGGAATCGGCTGGCTGGGGAGCGCAGTTATCTCATTTTTCACAGGGTAAAATTTTTATAGCCTGGAATGTATTTAATCCACTAAGTTCAACCAAGGTTAAGAAGACTACGCTGTTGGTAACAGATTACGAAGGGAATACACTTTCCCGAAAAGATATTGCCTTACCTAACGGAAAGGGAGATAATTCCCGTTTGGTACAACCTAGTCAAACTATAAAAACTACCAACGATGGTAAGCATTTAATCTTTATGTCTGAAGGCTCCGCCCCGAATAAGCTTCGTGTAAACTTGGTAGACATTAATTAACAATATAAGACAAACGCCACCGGTCGGAAGCTATTTAATAACTCCCGACCGTTAGTTTTGTTGGAGAGGAGATAGGATGGAGTTGCTACATTTACTGGGACATAAATTTTAAGAGTGTTTAAATAAAAATAAATATCTTAGAATTATGAAATAACAAGTTTAGAGTGCTGAGTTTAAATCATCAGCAGTACGATTAAGTTACGAGCGGGAAAACACCAAAGAATTAGCAGATGAACTAGGCATCTAGGTAGAGCGTATTTATAAATGGAGATCCTCTGAAAAAAAAATTGTGGATTGTAAATATACAAATAAGATTAAAAAAGTTGCCAAAATTTATTCAGCAACTTTTCTAAGATGATCTTAATTTTTCTTTTATTGTTTATAGCCAGAGCTTAATTTTTCCATAGTTGCTTCAATAGATTTTTGCAGACTTAGCGACTCCGCTTTTTGTCTAGGAGGATAAGTTCCTAAGCTCTTTAGATGTTCTGCAAGAAAAGGCTGTGCTGCTGTTGGAGCCCACATTTTTTTAGCGAAAAAGCGTCTTCCTATATATCCCCATTCATGACTTTCCGGATCCATTTTTTCCATTGGATCCATCAGTAAGTTGAACATATAAGGAACGTTAGGATATTTTTTTTCATTCCACCAGCTTCCATCGTATTTAACTCCGATATGCATTTTCCATGCATCTACACGAATAGCCATTAAATCACTTTCGTCGTAGTAGAACATTTCTCGGCGTGCAGATTTCTGGGATTTTCCAGACCAGTAATCCAATTGATTGTACCCGTCTAAATGAACTTTATAGGTACTGCCGTTCATTTTATATCCTTTAAGAAGATCCTCCTTTAAATTTGGCAGTCCTGCTGCAGCTGCTACTGTGGCATATATATCTTCATGACTTTGAACACCATTAAAATCAGAACCAGGCTTAATAACTCCTGGATATTTAATCAGACACGGTACACGAAGTCCGCCTTCCCAAGTTGTTCCTTTTTCGCCTCTAAAAGGAGCATATCCGCCATCAGGCCACATCATTAATTCATTTCCATTATCCGTTGAATAGATCACTATTGTATTGTCTTCTATTCCCATTTCTTTGATTTTTGCGAGAATCCTTCCGACTTGTTCGTCGTGCTCAAGCATTTTTGCACGGACTACATCTTCTTCACCACGCCCTTCATCAACAGCCATTTGTACATATTTTTTTTGAGGGTGGCTCCAAATATGTATGGCCGTTGTATTAAACCATAAGAATAATGGCTTGTCACTTCCTTTTTGTTTATCCATCCATGTTAAAGTATGTCCCAACACTTCTTCATCAAAAGTTGCCATTCTCTCGCGTGTCAGCATTCCTGTGTTTTCAATTTTCTGCTTACCCACTTTTCCCCAGCGATCTTCAACTGTTGTGTTATCAGTGGTTGTTGCCCAGGCGTGAAGTACGCCGCGCGGTCCTACTTTTTTAGTATATTCCGGGTTTTTCTGGCCTGGATAATCAAGCTCCTCAGGTTCTTCTTCAGCATTCAAATGATAAAGATTTCCAAACCATTCATCAAAACCGTGGACGGTAGGCAGGAAATCATTTCTGTCCCCTAAGTGATTTTTTCCAAATTGACCTGTAACATATCCCTGTGATTTTAATACTTCTGCCAATGTCGGGTCTTCCTTTTGTATTCCCAGTGCAGACCCAGGTATACCGATGGTAGTCATACCTGTTCGGATAGGCAGCTGGCCTGTAATAAGAGCTACCCTTCCTGCAGTGCAGCTAGGTTGCCCGTAATGATCGGTAAACAATCCCCCGTCTCTTGCTATACCGTCGATATTTGGTGTTTTTCCCATCATACCGTGAGTATAAGCACCTACATTCCACATTCCTATATCGTCACCGAAAATTATAACGACATTGGGCTTCTTGAATTTAGCAGTTTGTGCATAGGCGCAAAAAGTAAGTGCTCCCCCAATACAGCATACCACTGTAAAAAATAATTTGCCTAAGAATTGATTTTTCTTCATAAGATTTCGATTTTAAATAAATGGCTGATTTGCAACTGTAATCTCTTTGATTATTCTTGACAGTGCCATTGATCACTGCAGCATGTTTAAAATTATAAATTTAAATTAATTGGGCGTCTTTAAAGAAGTTGATAATGGTTGCAAATTATAATTTGCAACCATTATTACCTATAGAATATCACTAAAAAAAGGTTGTTATGTGTCTAGCAATTTTTAGTTTAATTAATATGTAATTTTTTCAAAAAAAGTAATGGATTTTTTTTTCTAAAGATTACGACTTTCCTCAAAACGTGCGTGTAAGTATGAAAGAACAAAAAGGAAAAGTTTACTCCTTGCCGGAGCAGAGTGACAGATTATTGAAGTATTTAAAAATACGATATTCTTTGCGTGACTTCGAACCATTGTTCAGTTAGGATTAAATCTCTCATGAAAGCTGCTTTTGGATTGTTTATTTGAAACAAACTACGGATTCCTCATAAAAAAAATCGAACCGTAAAATATCAGGCTATAAATACCAGGAAGATAAGGGTTTGTTGGTGTGAAAAAGAGATAGCTATGCTTTTTTAAGTGCATTATGGAGGATTTGAAGAGATTGGCTTTCTGGAAGTAGAGGCTGTCTCTATATGTCTTCAGTATTTTGGTTCTGATGTCCCATTAAGGATTGACGCAAAAATATATTTTGCATTAGAGTCTAATTTATAATTTTTCACATCATTTTCTTATATTAAAAAAGGAACGTCTTAACTTTAAGTAGAAAATATCACTATAAGTAAACATTCTTGTTTTTTTCTAAATTTTAAAATCACGTGTTTTAAAGTCGATTCAGTTGATAGTTAACGTTAAACTTACGTAACAATAATCCTCTGTTAAGAATTTCTTAAAATTAAAAAATTTACTATATGTAAAATTTTATTCATTTTTGCAATGAAATATTTACTAATATTAATAATTTGACTAAAATGAAGAAAAATAGGTTTTTAATTTATGTAGTTTTCTTATTGGTTTCGCTGACAGCAGCTGGACAAAAAGGTGCTATTAAAGGTAAGGTGTTTGATGGTGAATTTCCACTTCCTGGTGCAGTAGTTCAGTTGAATGGTACTCAAAAAAGTACCTCAACAGATTTTGAAGGTAGTTATAATATTACAGGACTTGAAGCTGGTGCTTATGAACTAATATTTACTTATTTAGGGTATGAAAAAAAGAGTCAGGAAATTATAATTGAAGCAGGAAAGGTTGCTGCTGTTCCAAATGTATTGTTAGAGGCTTCGTCAAATAATCTGGATGAAGTAGTTGTAAAAGAAAGCTCTAGAAGACTAAGTGAAGCAAAAGCATTAAATATCCAGAAAAATGCAATTAATTTAGTAAATGTTATCGCAGCAGACGGAATTGGAAAACTTCCAGACAGAAATGCTGCTGAAGCAGTTCAGCGTGTACCGGGTGTTTCTATTGAACGCGATCAGGGCGAAGGACGTTATGTAGCTGTGAGAGGGCTTCCTGCTGAATGGAGTTCTACTACTATGAATGGAAACAGAATTCCAACTGGCGCTGATGAAGGAGCAAGCAGAGCTACGGCTTTTGATTTTTTTCCTACTGAAATGATTGGTTATGTGGAGGTAGCAAAAGCACTTACGCCAGACATTGATGGTGATGCTTTGGGTGGAAGTGTGAACTTTGTTACTAAAACTGCTCCGTCTAAATTTACTGTAGATGCTTCTCTTGGGCTAGGATACAATGCAAAGTCAGACAAAGGAATTTACAGTGGATCAGTTTTAGTTGGTGATAAATCTAAAAATGGAAAATTCGGTTATATTGTAAATTTTTCTCAATGGAACAGAAATTGGGCTGCTGATAATTTTGAAGCGAGAAGATCCGGAGATGAAGGAGTTTATCGCTTAGAACTTCGAGATTATACTGGTGAAAGGCATACTACTGGCTTTAACGGTGGATTTGAGTTTAATCCAAATGAAAGAAATAAATTCTATGCGAAATTAAACTACGGAAAGCTCCTTGATGAGGAAACTCACTTTAAACACCGTATACGATATGATAAATTTAATAGTGCAACAAATACAGGCAGAATCGAACTTCAGAATATTTATAACGAACTGAATTTTGATTTCTATGGTGGAGAAGTTGGCGGAAAACATATTGGAAATAAGGGAGTTTTGACTTGGAGTCTGGCCAGTTATAGTACACAGTTTTATTATGGTAATGTTCCTGATAAACAAAATAAAAGCTATTATTCTGTATTTTTCAAACAGGATGGGGTTGGCTTAAATCCGGCTTATATTCAGGACAAAGGAAATGGTCCGAGAGCTTATTGGGACTCAGATGGAGGAATTATGAATCCGGATAATATGTTTGGGTATTTATCAAATCCTAGTTTTCAGACTAGTGCTAATTTAATGAATTTTACAACGCTTGAACTCTATAAAGTAGGGGTAAAGGAGAGAGATAATATTGTGGCAGCAGTTAATTATGAGTTTGATGCTAATGAAAATCTTAAATTAAAAGTTGGAGGAAAATTTTTAGATAAGGATAGAATAGCAACTTTTTCTGATGAATTTTATAATTGGAGTGGTAGTGCTGCGGTACCGAAGTTATCGGAATATGGTCAGTATAATATTTTACAGCCCGGAGGAACAGATTATTTGAAAGAGCTGAATACTAATATTGGAAATAGTTTTGGATCTGTACTTTCCCCACAAGGAATGAATCAGTTTTATAATGATAATTTCACAAATGGAAATTTAACACTTTCTGAAGCTGATTCTGAGATACTTGAAAACGGAGGAGGATTGGGACGTAATTTTAATGTAGATGAAATCCATGCCTCTGCCTACGGAATGGCAACTTATAAAATTAATGAAAAACTTACTTTTTTGGGTGGTTTGAGAGCGACTAATACACATACAAAAGTAAGTGGTTATCAATTTGATGTAACAACTGAAAATCCTGATGGAGTACTTTCTAAAGTTGTAAAAACAAAAAATTACCTTTCTCTTCTTCCAATGATGCATTTAAAATATACACCAGAAGAAAATACAAACTTAAGACTGGCGGCTACAAGAACATTTACTAGACCAGATTTTGGATATCTGGTTCCAGGGGGAACTTATTTGGCAGCAGATAATGAGTATGACGGAGGAAATCCAGATGTAAACCCTACTTATGCTTATAATTTTGATGTAATGGGAGAACATTATTTTGGAAAACTTGATGTGGTTTCTGCAGGAGTGTTTTATAAAGTTATTACTGATCCTATATTTATGGATACTAAGCAAGGTGATATTAACGGACACACAGGTGTTGAAATTTCTCAGCCTCTTAATGGAGATAATGCATGGCTTTTTGGAGCAGAATTTAGTGGGAACAAAAAATTTGATTTCCTTCCAGGATTTCTAAATGGTTTTGGAGTTCAGGCTAACTACACTTTTACAAAATCTAAAATGTCTATTCCAGGAAGAGCTGGAACAACGAGTCTGCCAAGACAGGGGGATCATTTGGCAAATGTTCAATTTTATTATGAAAAAGGAAGGGTAAATGTAAGGGCAGCCTATAACTTTAAGTCTAAATATATTACAGAGCATGGTGCAAGCGGATTGCAAAGAGATGATGTGTATTATGGTGATTATTCTGCACTAGATGCTAACCTTACATTTAAGTTAACCAAACATTTTACCATTTTTGCAGAAGCAAATAATCTTCTTAATGATAAATTGGAGTATTATTACGGAGATAACAGCAGACCAAAACAAGTTGAGTTTTATGGAATAAGAGGTCAAATGGGAATCAAATGGAGCCTATAGATTGTGTTTATTGTTTTTTTATTGAGAACCGGCTATTTGCCGGTTTCTCTTTTTGGTACAGTATTTAAAATAGAATAAAATTTACTATTTGTAAATTTTATAAGGAATGAGTAAAATAATGCAAAAGATTTTGATTTTATTTCTATTGAAATCTAAAGCCGTCAGGTTTTTAATTTTCCATTCTTTGCCCTTGACTTGTGGTGTGCTTGTTTTTAAGATGCTATTACTGATTTTAAATGTAAAACAGCATTTTTAATCAAAATAAAAAAAGTTTACTATTTGTAAATTATTTAATAATTAGTTTACTTTTGCTTAATATTAATCACTGTTTTGAATGCTACTTTTGTACTTGTCAAAATGGATTAATCATGCGAAAAAAAACAATAAATTTACAAATAGTAAAAAAAATGTCTACTGCGTTAATTATTTTAGCGGTCTTTTTATGCTATACGGGAATGTACGCCATAAGAAAGTCATTTTTAGCAGGGCAATACAATGATCTTTCGTTAGGTTTTGGTCTGAATGCAAAAATTATTTTGGTTATTAGTCAGGTATTAGGTTATATGGTGTCAAAATTTGTAGGTATCAAAGTGATTTCAGAAATGAAAAAAGAAAAAAGAGCACTTTGGCTGGTATGTTTTATAACTTTTAGTTTGATGATGTTGGGATTATTTTCCATTGCGCCACCAAAATTGAAAGTTGCAGCACTTTTTCTTAATGGACTGCCACTCGGAATGGTTTTTGGAATTGTGTTCTCTTACATTGAGGGGAGAAAAAATACAGAACTTCTTGCAGCGGCTCTTAGTGCGACTTTTATATTCTCCACCGGACTTGTTAAGACAGTTGGACTGCTTTTGATGCGTGATTTTAATGTAAGCCAATACAATATGCCATTTTTTACTGGCTTGCTATTCTTTCCCTTTTTTATGCTTTCAGTAGTGGTGCTCAACTATTCTAAAGGGCCAAGTGAAAGCGATATTCAGGAACGTTCTGAAAGACGGCCGATGTATAAAAATGAAAGAAAAGATTTTATAAGAGCAAATTGGGTTGGTTATTTTGGATTAGTAGCTATATATGTCGTACTAACTATTGTTCGTGATTTTAGAGATAATTTTATTGTTGAGTTTTGGGCGGATCAGGGATATTCAGGAACTCCAAAAATTATTACCCTTACTGAAATTCCTGTCGCAATTACAGTTTTGGTAATAGCAGCAGCAGGTACTTTAATACGTAAAAATAAAAAAGCTTACAATGCAGGTATGGGGCTTACCGTAGTAGGATCTGTGATGGTTTTGATTTCTACATTTTTATTCAAAAATCACTTAATGTCTCCTGTAAATTGGATGATTGTCAGTGGTATTGGAGTTTATTTGCCTTATATTTTATTTCATTGCTTAATATTTGAACGTCTTGTCGCTTTACTTAGTTTTAAAGGTAATGTTGGTTTCTTATTTTACATCGCCGATGCATTTGGTTATTTAGGCAGTGTGGTAGTTCTTGTACTTAAGGAAATTATAGGATTTAATCAAAGTTGGAGCGAGTTCTTTATTTCCTTAAATATGATATCGGCTGCTGTGATAGCAATGGTATCTCTTTTCTCAATGTGGTATTTTAACAGACGATTTGTTCAAAAAAAACATAAAGCCGAAGTGATTCTTTGCTCCTAATTTTATACTTAATTAAAAATGAATATTAAATACGATTTAATTGTTATTGGTGGAGGGGCTTTAGGTACTTTTCATGCTTTTCATGCACTCGAAGCCGGATTAAAGGTGGCGCTTATAGAAAAAGACAAACAGCCCGTAAGTGCTACAGTGCGCAATTTTGGTCAGGTAGTTCCCTCGGGAATGGATACTAAATGGCAAAATTACGGACGTGAAAGTCTTAAGATTTATGATGATGTTCAGAGTCGTTTTGATATTTCTGTTCGAAAAAATGGTTCGGTCTATTTAGCTTCCAACGAAGAAGAAGTGCGACTTTTAGAGGAGTTAAGTGTTATTAATAAACACAATAGTTACGAATCGCGTTTGCTGACTAAAGAGCAGTGTCTCGAAAAATATCCAGGACTGAGAAAGGACTACGTAAAAGCCGGACTCTTTTTTCCAGAGGAAGTAACAGTTGAGCCAAGAGTAATGATAAATCGCTTATTGGATTTTCTTATAAAGGAAAAAGGTTTGGACTATTATGGCAATACAAAAGTAGTAAACTGTAATGCCTCTTCTGAGGAAACTACAGTTGAAACGGCAGACGGCGCAATCTATAAAAGTTCAAAAGTGATCTTATGCTGTGGTTCAGAGTTTAAAACATTGTATCCGGATATATTTGTAAAAAGTGATCTTGAAGTTACAAAATTGCAAATGCTTCAAACCAAACCACAACCCGGATATGAACTAAAGGGTTCGATACTAACAGGGTTATCAATCAGACGTTATGAAGCTTTCTATGAATGTGCTTCTTTTGCTGAAATTAAAACCAAAGAAGACCCCAATAGCTTCGAAAAAAAATGGGGCATTCATATTTTATTCAAGCAAGCTATAGACGGGTCGGTTATTATCGGTGATTCGCACGAATATGCCGATGCAGCAAATATGGATGATCTTGGGTTCGATTTAAAAATGGAAGTTGACGATTTTATGATTGCAGAAGCAAAAAAGATATTTAGTCTTCCAACTTTCGAAATACAAAACCGTTGGTACGGTATGTATTCACAATGCAAAGAAAATGATGTTTTTCAACACACCGTCGATGAAAATATCCACATTATAACAGGAATTGGAGGAAAAGGAATGACAGGAAGTGCTGGATTTTCTAAAGAGAACATTAAGAATATATTTAATTTAAGATAAATGACAAATATTAAACTAGTAGTTTTTGATATGGCAGGAACTACCGTAAATGAGAATAATCTTGTATATAAAACCGTCCTGAAAGTAATTAATCAAGAAGGATTTTCGGTTTCGCTTGATGAGGTATTGCTATATGGTGCAGGTAAAGAAAAGCATAAAGCTATAACGGATGTATTAATAGCCTGTACAAATGAGAAAAATAGTAAACAGGCTGCTGATAAGATCTTTGCTAATTTTAAAAAAGCATTGGATGTTGCATACGACGAGGCTGAAATTTCAACATTTGCTGGAATGGAGGATTTCTTTGCTAAATTAAAAGCGCATCATATAAAAATTGTACTCAATACAGGATACGATTCTAAGACCGCAAATAAGCTTCTTAAAAAATTAAATTGGAAAGTAGGAACTCAAATAGATGCACTAATTACGTCTGATGATGTATTAAATGGAAGACCAAATCCTGATATGATTGAACTTGCAATGGCTAAATTCAATATTACAGATTCGGCTCAGGTTTTAAAAGCAGGTGATTCTGAAATTGATATTATAGAAGGAAAAAATTCTGGATGTTCTATAACAGTAGGAGTATTAAGTGGGGCGCAAAATAGAGAACAGCTTGAGGGAGCAAATCCTGATTATATTTTAAATAATCTAACAGAACTTGAAAATATTTTATTTAGTTAAAAAAATGTTGTAAACCCGTCAATATAATGGCGGGTTATTCATTTTTAGACAAATAGAAATAAAGCACCAGCATTATAGAGGATGCTTGTCCTTTGTTTACAGGAACGTGTGGAATTCGTCCATCAAAAAATATGGAATCCCCTTCTTTTAGTAAAACTTCTTCTTCGCCAATATTGTACCAGCATTCTCCACTTAAAATATATTTAAATTCATAAGCGTCAGTTTCTACTTTTCCTCGCTGCGAACCTGGCTGAACTTCAAGCAAAACAGCTTCGAAAGCTACAGAAGATAATTGTTTGCCAAAGATAGACTGGTATGCAAATCCTTTTGCTTCATCTTCTTTTTCAATAATTGCATTATCTTCTTTTCTGGAAATTATAAAATTGCTTTTATCGGATTTAGGCAAACCGTTAAAAAAGTCCGATACTTCAATTCCAAGTGCTTTTATAATGTGCAAAAGAACAGGAAGTGAAGGTATGGTTCTTCCATTTTCAATTCGCGAAATAAGGCCATTACTCACATCAGCATCTGTAGCAACAGTGTTTATGGTGAGGTTGTTTTTTTTACGAATCTCTTTAATTCTTTTTCCTAAGCCAATAAGGTAATCTTCCATAAAATTCACTATAAGTAAAATAATTGTAAAGGTCTTAAAAATACTTCACAATTCAAAATGATCATGTGTGTTTAGTTTTGCAAAATAATGAAGTGGCTAATGTATGAAATTAATAATCAATGAATTAAGAAATAAGTATTCTGGCTAGTTTTCTTTGCTTGTTTGATTTCAAGTAAAAATTTCCCTCCTATGTTTAGAGTGTATACATTGTTAATGTTAAACGATATTTTACATTTTGTTTACATATAGTAAATATATATGTAGTACAATTGCATTGTAAAAATAAACAAAAAAATGGAATTAATTGTATTAAGCAGATCTGGTCTGGCAGACAGCATTAAAAATAATGTTTGCTTAACATAAGAATAGGATACGATACGATACGAGTTTCAAGATTATAGTTCCTGTTTTTTTTTAATAAAAAACAATTCTAGCAGTATTATTCTTTACTTCATCGTAGTCCAAGGTTAAAGGTATAAGCTTATATTTTTTTAGTGTAGCTAAAAAAAAGAAATTAATGTTAGTTATAAGTTCAATAAAGATATTTTACTTAACAACATTAAAGAGATACAAGGGGGTGAATTTTAGAATTGATAACTTAAATAGCTTAAATAAAAATGTGTAGTTCATGCGTCATGTTGTTTAATGATAAAGACAGCAGTATACTTGCCGAATATACCGCTCTGCCTGAGCTCTTACAAGGCGAAATATTAGTAAAAAACAAATACGCCACTTTATGTGGCAGTGACCTGCATACATATACTGGTCGTCGAAAAGAACCTTCGCCAATAGTTTTAGGTCATGAAATCGTGGGAGAGATCATTGAATTCTCATCCAACGAACCTTTTTATGATTTAAGCGGAGATATTTTAAAACTGGGTGACATCATTACCTGGACGATTTTTGCAGCAACAGAAACTGATGAATATGTAAAAGATCAAATGCCTCAAAAATCAACAAGTTTGTTTAAATATGGCCATGTCCAGTTTACAGAGAATGAAAAATTCAACGGAGGATTAGGTACACATTGTATTTTGAAAAAAGGAACAGGGATATTGAAATTACCGTCAACGGTAAATGAGAAATTTGCACCCATTATAAATTGCGCCGGCGCTACTGCAATGGCTGCTTTTCGTTTAATTGACCAAATAGAAAATAAAAATGTTTTAATTCTAGGCGCTGGAGTTTTAGGTTTAATTGCTTCTTCAATCGCTAAAAAGAAAAAAGCCTCGTCAGTTACAATACTTGATATTGATCAAAGAAGGCTGGAGAACAGTAAATTTTTTGGTGCAGATTATATTTTCAATAGTTTGAATCCGATTCAAGAACTAAATTCGATAACTTCCCATTTTTATAAGAAAGGTTTTGATGTGATAATAGATATGAGCGGTTCAGTTGAAGCTATAAAAACAGGACTCCAGTTTAGTTCGATAGGAGCCCAGCATATTTGGATAGGGGCTGTAACACCAACAGAAAATATCCAAATAAATCCAGAAGTAATGATCCGTAGGCTGCTAAGCATTAAAGGGATGCATAATTATAATTATCAGGATTTTGTAAGCGCAGTCTCTTTTTTCAAAGATCATTTTACCGATTATCCTTTTGATACTTTTATTGAAAAAGAGTTTACAATGCAGGATGCCGAAGAAGCTTTTCAATATGCGATTAAACATAAGCCGTACAGGGTTTTAATTGCTATATAAAAAATGAGTTAAAGTATTTTTAAAGGAATATCAGTTGATTTATAAAATGTAAATTTTCCATCCGTATAAATCTTCTTCAATTGGTAGTTATTGTGCTAACTGATGCCAAGTTAAGATACTCAGAGTAAACTCCCATAGCATCTAGTGATCTTGACTATTCCGTTTTAATTTATAGAGGTTATTTCTTCTTCATTTCTTATAGTCTTCATTAAATCGGGGAGGGGCACTCAGATAGTATTACTGTTTAATGCTGTTTTTGGATATGCAAACAAAAACTGGAGAAAAAGTTAAGCTACATTTTTATAATTAGTCAAAATTTATAATGATTGATTTCTAGGTTCTGTCGGATCTGAGAAAAACTTTTATCTTTAGAATTTTAAACCGATCAAAAGATGAATACAAAAGGTCATTGTTATTCAAAATACATAATTCTTTAGGCAGTATATTTTAAGCTTAGGTTTACTTTAAGTTATCGGGATGTTGAAGAAATAATGAAGATTAGAGGAGTGTTTGTGGATCATGCTACGATCCAAAGGTGGGTTTATAAATTTACGCCTTTCATTGAATCAGAGATGAAGAAGAGAAAGGTCAAAGTGGGGGCGAGCTGGAGATTGGATGAAACTTATATAAAAGTAAAAGGTATTTGGTGTTATTTATTATATAGGGCAGTGGATAAATTAGGCAATACGGTTGACTTTCTTTTGACTAGAAATAGACAAAGAATGAGCGCTCAGTCTTTTTTAATTAAAGCAATTAGTAATAACTGCAAGCCACGAGTAATAAACATTGATAAAAGTGGTTCTAATACAGCAGTGATCAAAGTATATAATAAGCGTTTGTTCTCAAAGATTAAAATCCGGCAATGTAAATATCTCAACAATATTGTAGAACAGGATCATCGTTTTATCAAGTGGCGCATAAAAAATGGATTAGGTTTTAAAAGTTTTGAATCGGCCAGACGAACATTGAGCGGAATTGAAGTTGTGCATATGTTGGGAAAGAATCAGATGATTGAACCAGGGAAAACTATGTTTAAATCATTCTGTAAATTGGCAGGCTAACTTTTAAATTACTTAAATTCTTATATTTGATTCTGACAGATGCGACAAAACCATGTCTGATATGGCATGTTCTAATTTTTAAGTATTAATTTTTTTTTCCCAGTTTTCTTTTTTGTTAGTTTTTTCTTTTGAAAAAAATCGCTTAAAGCTTTTTCTTCAGCTGATGTTAGAGAACTTAGTCCACCAATACTGTCTATGTTTAAATCTAATTTTTTAGTTTTCATAATTATTTATTTTGAAAATATTTATTGATTAATTTCAAGGCTGATTTTGTTTCAATTATCATAATTCTGCCGCCGAAATGGAATGATCCAAGTGTTTTTTTGATAATGATCAGCTAATTGCGATTTTGAAAGAAAAGAAACATTTCCATCGTGACCGCGCTGAAAAGATAATTTACAAGCATAAGCAGCCAGATTACCAGCTACACCAGCATAAACCTTTGTTTGTCCTTTATTGAATGGAGCACTTTCAACAAGATGCATATAGACATGATCTCACTTAACTTCTAAGCTTATAAGACCTTGAATTATTTTTGAATTTCCAAAAATTGTAAGCTTATAAACATCTCTAATTGGATTTTTAAATTCTTCATTCCAATTAAAAAGCCAGCCATTTTTCTTTGTTAAAGACTTTAAATCAGAATTTTGGAGAATAGAAATTTCAGTCTGAAAACTATCTCCAGTAATCACGTTTTCTATTGAGTTTGTTAATTTGCCAATTATAAAATCGAGTCCTAATTCTGCTTCTTTATCCATAGTGCTAATTTAATGAATATAATCTAATTTTGAAAACATTTGAATATGGAAAATAAATTCTGCCGACCCTCTCGACAGAATTGTTGGACTGTTAGTAATGTTTCGAACTTGAGCCTTCAAATAGTTTAAATACAGTATTATCAGTTCTTGTTAAATCTAAATGCATCGATTATGCACCCAGTTTAACTCTAGCATCAAAAGAAAAGCTATTATTTAATTGCCTGCTGATTCTCAAACTCTTCGATGGTTAAGTTTCCGAGTGCAGAATGTCTTCTGCAGGTGTTGTAAAAGTTCTCGATATAATCGGTTATTGATTTTTCTGCTTTCTCTTTAGTCTTATATTTATTTTGGTATACCAGTTCTACCTTTAATGTCTTGAAGAAGCTTTCTGCTATCGCGTTATCATAGCAGTTTCCTTTTCGGCTCATGCTTTGGGTTATTTTATTTGTGGCTAATAATGTAATAAATTCATGGCAGGCATATTGCTTTCCTTGGTCTGAGTGAAAGAGTAGTTCCTGATTGTTCTGCAATGGACGATTTAAAAGAGCTTTCGTTAAAGAGGTGATGCTGGTATCTTTTGCTCTCATTGTTTCGCTGATTGACCAGCCGATCACTTTACGGTCAAAAAGGTCTATCACCACAGTGAGATAGATCCAGCCTTCATCTGTTTCGATGTAGGTTATATCAGAAACCCAGATTTCGTTTCTTCTGGCTGCCTTAAAAATCTGTTCTAATCTGTTTTCTGCTGATCTGTTATTACGGGGTGGGCTTGTAGTTTTTTTATATTTAGATTTTGCAATGCTTCTCAGATGGTTTTCCTTCATAATCTGCCCGACAAATTTTCTGGAAACTTTTATCCCGATGGAATCTAATTCTTTAGCAATTCTAGGGCTTCCGTATCGGCATTGGCTCCAGTGGTAAATTCTTATAATTTCTTTTATTATATGGGCTTTCCGTACAGACTTTGCAGTGGGTGTTCTTTTTCTCCAGCGGAAGAAACTGCTTTTGTGGATCTGAAAAATCCGGCACATCTTCTCGACAGGAAAAATTTCAGCATTTTCTCTGATGAATTCATATTTCACCCGCCGCTCTTGGAGAAGATATTTTGAGCCTTTTTTAGGATGTCCCTTTCAATTTCTAATTCTTTTATCTGTTTCCGAAGCTTCTGCAGCTCATTTTTATGGGATCTTTCAGCTGAAGTTTTCTTTATGGTAAATCTGCCTTCTTGGTAAAGCTTCTTCCAGTAGTGAAGAGTATTTGTACTGATGTTGAGTTCTCTTGCCACGTCACAGACTCTTCCGCAGTGAATGCTCATGGAAGCGGCCAGAATCTTAAAGCTTAATGTAAAGGTTCTCCTCGTATTTTTCATGCTGTTAAAATTAGCAGGAATAAAATTAGCTGCCAGTCAGAAATTTTAGTCAATATCATCATTTTTTACTGCTTCACATAAACACTGCATAAGCTTTTAGTCGCGAAAATGGCAACAACTCCACCAAAGTTTTTTTAAGATATATTTAATTAGTATTGCAAAAAGAGTTTTACATTTTTGTAATGATAAATTCACTGCGTCTGTTCATTTGATGTTGAGCATCAGTACAGGGAACACCGTTGGAGCAATTGTTAATCAGCTGCGTTTCTCCGTAACCAATGGAGCTTTCTATTCTTTCGGGTGCGATTCCCTGTGAAATAATATAATCTCTGGTTGCTTTGGCTCTTCGGTCTGAGAGTTCAAGATTGTATTGGTCATCGGCTCTGGAATCGGTATGAGATTCGATTTTAATGACCACGCTGCTATACTGCGTCATTAATAAGACTACTTTGTTCAATTCAATTGCGGCATCGTAACGAATATCAGATTTGTCCAGATCAAAGAATATAATGCCGATTTTGATCTTTAAAATGCCATCTCTACGCTCTACAAGAGCCGGGTCAAGCCCAATAGGAACTTCGGATATTCCGGAATTTTCGGAAGTAATAATAGCTTTTGAACTTGGAGTAAAATTTTCTTTTGAAGCTTCTATAGTGTAAGGAGTGCCACAAAGAATATTTTCGGTAAATTCAAATTTCCCATCCATTTTTGAAACGGTTTCTTCTATTTTCTGATTGTTACTCTTAAGCGCGACAATAGCTCCAGGAATTTTAGCATTAGAAATGGCATCAAAAACATAACCTTCAATAGATTGTGTACAGCTTCTCTCAAAAGAATAAATGTCATCGTCACCTTTGCCCGTTTTTCGGTTGGAACAGACAAAGCCTTTATTGGTCTGCTCATTTACAATATAGCCAAAATCGTCCATACTGCTGTTTAAAGGAGCGCCTAGGTTATTTGGAGAATCAAAGATTCCGTCATTTAATCTGCTTTCAAAAACGTCAAGTCCGCCAAGTCCCAAAAATCCGTCTGAGGAAAAGTAAAGTGCTTTATCGGTTATGTACGGAAACATTTCGCGTCCGCTTGTATTGATTTTTTCTCCTAAATTTTTCGGATTGGAATATTGATTTTCACCTATAATATCGACTACAAAAATATCAGTAGAGCCAATTGTCCCGGGCATGTCTGAAACAAAATAAAGTTTTTTCCCGTCTTTGCTCACAGAAGGCTGCCCAACGGAATAATTATCACTGTTAAACGGAAGTTCTTGAATGTTTTCCCAATGAACGGTTCCATTATTTTCTACAGCTTTTGCCGAATAAATCTTTAAATTATTAACCCCTTTGCTGTCTCTTTTAAGTTTTCCGTTATAATTATTTCGGGTAAAATAAATGGTGTTTTCATCTGGTGAAAAGGCAACGCAGGCTTCATGATACTGGGTAGTAATTTCTTTTCCAAAACGTTCTTTAAAAGAAACATTGCTTTGTGCCGGATTTATTTTTCCGCGCTGCATGTTCAGGTACGGCTGATCGTTCCATCCGTATTTTGCTGTTTTTAAATAAGAAGAATCAATTGTTGTAGAATAGACTAAATCGCCTTTGTAAAACATTGGTCCAAAATCTGAATAAGCTGAATTGATATCGAGATTTTCAAGTAAAAATTGTGGTTTTATTTTTTTTATATCTTCAATAGTTACCGTTTTAAGCGAGAAGTTTTCAGCTCTTGAATCAGCAGATTTTTGTTTTTCTGAAAAGTTTTTCATCCATTTTTTGGCGAGTTCATAATTCTGAATTCCCTGCAGGGATTGTGCATAACGAAAATAATATTCTGCCGAAACTTCATCTGGATATTCTTCAAGTAATTTTTTGTACCATTCACTTGCTCTCTGCATCTGTGTATTAAAATAATGCGCATCTCCAAGGCGCTGCAGTGTCTCTTTAGAAGCATCTCCATTTTTTAGCGACAATTCATACGATTTGGCAGCCTCGATATAATACATTTTATCAAACAGGGCATCGGCGGTTTTGTTCTTAGTCTGCGAATAAACTATTTGCATCGCCAGCAGTACAAGTATTATAATTCTTCTTTTCATAAGCGATAGTATTAAAAGAATCTTGGAGATTTTAGGCCTTTTTTGCGTGATACTAATTCAAAACGGAGCATAATTTCGTGTGTGCCGCTATTATAGTTTTGAAGTTCTGTTGTGGTATAATCATAAGAATACCCCACATTAAACTGAGGTGTTATTTGTATAGAGGCCAGCCCGCTTACAGAATCCGATGTACGATAAGCAACACCTAGAGTTACAGCGTTATTGAACATAAAATTGGCCGATAAATCTGCAATCAAAGGCGCACCCGAAACATATTTAAGTAAAACAGCGGGTTTAAATTTTGTATGAGCCGAGAGGTCAAAAACAATTCCTCCAATAAGATAGACATGTATGCGTTCATTCATCAGATCTTCGGCAATATCATCATAATCGTACCGCTCCTTGGTCATAAAATTCGGCACGGCCAAACCAATATAATCCCTTTCGCCATGCCAGTACAAACCAGCTCCCACGACAGGAAGAAATTTATTGGTAATGTTTTCACGAAACTGAACATCAGGATCTCTGTAACTACCTTTTGTCCAGTCGATATTGATAACTCTTCCTCCGCCTTTGATACCAAAAGACAATTTATGAGTCTGGCCTGATTGAATGGTATAAGAAAAATTAGCATCGATATACTGCTCTTCAGAAGGGCCGATTTCTTCACTTACCACAGACAAGCCCAGACCAACATTTTTACCGATGGGCGTATCGAGTGTAAAGGACTGCGTACTGGGAGCTCCTTCAAGCCCGACCCACTGTGTTCTATATATTCCTGTTATGGCCAGATGTCCCAAAGAGCCAGCATACGCAGAGTTAACACTCAGCGTATTATACATATACTGTGTGTACTGCGGATCCTGCTGTGCAAGAGCGCTGCATACAGAAAGCATGGTAATTGCGGTGAAAATCTTTTTTATATTTTGAATCATAGCCAATTATTATTTTGGTTATTCTGTTATTTTAAATAAAGCCATCCTGATGTTTTTGGAGAACCGTCTCCTAAATCAAGGATATAGAAATAGGTGCCTTCGGGAAGTGTTTTGGCAGATCCGTCAGCCTTTCCATCCCATGTATTATCATACCCTTTTTTGAAATAAACTAAATTGCCCCAGCGATTGAATATTTCTAACTGATTATCCGGATACTGCGTAATACAATCGATATAGAAAGTATCGTTCTGTCCGTCGTCATTTGGTGAAAACTCGTTGTAAATTTTCAGACAGCTTGGAGCAATTGTGGCACTGTCTTCATTGTTGGATGAATTGGTGTCTAATTGGTCCATTTTTACAACACGGGCGGTATTGATATAATCATTCACATCCAGTACTTTGGCATTGATAGTCAATGTTTGTGAACCTTTAGGCAATACACTCGGAACAGCCCAGATTCCAGTCGAACTGTTATAAGTTCCAGAAGTCACAGTGAAGCTGTTCAGAGCATATCCTTTTGGAAGAATATCGCGTATCTCCACATTTGTTGCGGTTAGATTTCCGAGATTTTCAGCTGTTATTGTAAAATTGACTTCGCTGTTCATTGGAACATCAGTTTTATCGACTTCTTTATTTATGGCAATATCGGTTGAGGGGATGTTGATGAATTCCGAATCTTCGTCATCTTCACTCTGGTCTCCATTATCATTATCAGGCTTACTGTCAGGATCAAAATGATTGGTTGCAGTTACCTGAGCCGTGTTAAGATAGTCGTAGCTGTCCAGGCCATTCGGGTTTGAAACAGTTGCTTGATAACTTAATGTAATACCGCCCACAGGAACCGTTAGATCTACCCATTTTATGGTATTGCTGCTAAATATTCCCCCATTATTAATGCTGGAAATCGAATGATATCCCAGCGGAATAATATCCTCAACGGCAACTCCACTTGCGGCAGCTGGGCCTGCATTATTGAGCTGAAGGGTAAAAGTTATGACTTCATCTACATTCGCATTTTTATTGCTGGCTGTTTTTTCTAAACTTAAATCGGCAACTGCAACATTAATGAGAAGACTATCATAATCATCTTCAGTAGTGACACCATTGTTTGGTGTCGAATCAGGATCGGGAAGATTACTGGCTGTAATTTCGGTTGTGTTGGTGTATTCGCCAGTAACTCCTGAAGGAGGATTTACTCTGGTGTAAATATCCAAAGATTGTGTTGTACCATTAACAACATTTCCTGTATTCCAAATTCCTGTTATATAGTTATAAAGGCCGCTTGTTGGACTGCTTGTTAAATAAGTAAATCCTGCCGGCAGTAAATCTTTAACAACAACCCCGCTTGCATCTCCGGGCCCGGAATTAGTAACGGTAACAGTAAAAATAACAGTTGAGCCAACATCCTGAACAGCATTACCCGAGAGGACTGTTTTACTAATAGATAAATCGGCCGTAACAATTACGGGCGTTACCGATATGCTGTCGTAATCATCCTCAGTTGTGATGCCGTTACCAGGAGTACTATCGGGATCAAACTGGTCTGAAGTCATTATTTCTGCGGTATTGAGGTACTCATCTGCCTGTCCGGTCGGATTTTTCACAAAAGCATTTATCAATAAAGTATGGCTGTTTCCAGGTAAAATAACCCCCGCATTCCAAAGTCCGGTTGTACGATCGTATGCTCCTGAAGTAGAATTATAGAATTCATAATCATATCCAGACGGCAGAATATCCTTAACAGTTATTCCGGTTGCTGTGCTGGGGCCGGAATTAGTTACGGTAATAGAAAATGAAATTTGCGATCCTGCATTTGGGGTAAGATTATTATTCAGCACTTTTTTCTCTATCGAAAGATCCGCAACAGCCGCAACAGGTGCTAAAAGTACAGAATTGATGTCATCTTCTCCGCTGACATTGTTGTTTGGAGTACTGTCAGGATCTAATTCGTTTGAAGCATACACCTCAGCGATATTATTATAATTGCCTGTAGTGTTTATTTTTGCAGCAATTAATAAAGATTCTGAATCTCCATTTTGAATGGTTCCGATATTCCACATTCCCGTTGTATTGAAATATTGGCCGGCCGTTGAGCTGTATACAATATATTCGTATCCGCTTGGAAGCAGATCCATTACACGTACTCCAGTTGCAGCCTGCGGACCATCATTTTTTACTGTAATTTCGAAAGTAACTGTTGCTCCAAATATTGGATTTAAATTACCGCCGACTATTGCTTTAGTAAGAGATAAATCAGCCATAGTAGCAGTTGGAGCAGTAGTGGTCGCCGCATAATCATCTTCAGTAATAACTCCGTTATTTGGTGTTGAATCTGGATCAGGAAGACTACTGCTTATTACCTCTGCTGCATTAGTATAATTGCCGGAAGCATTTACAGCTGCTGTTACCTGCAGGGTTTGAGAATCTCCATTTACTAAAGAGCCAATATTCCATATTCCTGTTATCGGATTATAAGTTCCTTTTGTAGAACTGAAGTTATTATAAGTATATCCAGTAGGAAGTAAATCTCTTACCTGAACGCCAGAACTATTTTGCGGACCGTTATTGGTTATTACAACTTCAAAAGTAACTGGCGAACCTATTAATGGAGCTGCATTATTTACCGTTTTGGTCAAAGATAAATCAGCAGCCTGACTAATTGGAGAAGTAACAACAGCTGCATAATCGTCTTCTGTCGTTACTGCGTTATTTGGAGTTGAATCCGGATCAGGAAGCCCAGCTGAGGTAATCTCTGCGATATTTAAATAATTGCCTGTAAGATTTACAACTGCAATTATCTGCAGCGTTTCTGATTTCCCATTCACTAAATTACCGACATTCCATATTCCCGTTACTGGATTATAAGTTCCGGTAGAAACTGTAAATCCGTTAAAAGAATATCCATTTGGAAGCAAATCGGTAACCTGAACGTTTATATTATCCTGCGGTCCATTATTTGTCACCACAACTTCAAAAGTGACCTGCGAACCGACTAAAGGCGTTGGGCTGTTTACTGTTTTAGTTAAAGATAAATCTGATGCCTGATTGGTTGGTGTTATAGACGCTTCTGCGTAATCATCTTCTGTCGTTACTGCGTTATTTGGAGTTGAATCCGGATCAGGCAGAGCTGCGGCGCTTACCTCGGCTGTATTTATATAATCTCCCGTTCTATTTACAGTGGCAGTAATCTGCAGTGTTTCCGATTTTCCATTAACTAAATTACCGATATTCCAAAGTCCGTTAGTTGAATTGTACGTTCCAGTTGAAAGGGTAAAACTGCTAAAAGTATACCCTGATGGAAGTAAATCGGTTATCTGAACGCCAGTATTATCATTTGGTCCATTGTTGGTTACGACAACTTCAAAAGTTACTAGAGAACCAGCCAATGGAGTTGGATTGTTTACTGTTTTAGTTAATGACAAATCAGATGTTAAAGCTGTTGGGATGACTGCTGCCTGGGCATAATCATCTTCTGTTGTTATTCCATTATTTGGAGTTGAATCTGGATCAGGAAGAGCTGCGGCGCTTACTTCGGCTCTATTTATATAATCTCCCGTACTATTTACAGCTGCAGTAATCTGCAGTGTTCCCGATTCTCCATTTACTAAATTACCTATATTCCAAAGCCCGGTAGCAGAGTTGTAAGTTCCAGTTGAAAGGGTAAAACTGCTAAATATATATCCTGATGGAAGTAAATCAGTTACCTGAACGCCAGTATTATCATTTGGTCCATTGTTGGTTACCACAACTTCAAAGGTTACCAGAGAACCAACAAGCGGTGCAGTAGTATTTACAGTTTTAGTTAATGATAAATCAGATGTTAAAGCTGTTGGGATGACTGCAGCCTGGGCATAATCATCTTCTGTTGTAATTCCATTGTTAGGAGTCGAATCAGGATCAGGCTGGCTGCTTGCTGTAATCTCCGCTGTATTGGTGTAATTTCCAGATGCATTAACCACAGCTGTTAGCTGCAAAGTATAAGAATCGGATACAGGAATGTTTCCAACTGTCCAAAGCCCTGTTAACGAATTATAACTTCCTGTTGTCGTATTATAGGATACATAAGTATATCCAGAAGGAAGTAAATCTGTAACAGTAACACCGTCTGCCTGCTGTGGTCCCGCATTGCTGACTTGTATGCTGAATGTTACCAGAGAACCAACAAGCGGCGCTGCAGTACTGACTGTTTTGGTAAGAGATAAATCAGCAGATTCGGCAGCTGGAACTGTTGCAACTGCTGCATAGTCATCTTCTGCTGTTATTCCATTGTTAGGAGTGGAGTCAGGGTCAGCAGTAGTGCTTGAAGTTATTTCTGCACTGTTGGTGTAATTGCCTGCTGCATTGACAACCGCTGTAATTTGCAGTGTTTCTGATTTTCCATTGATTAGATTACCCACATTCCATAATCCGGTTACGGGATTATAAGTCCCTGTAGAAACAGCGAAATTAGAGTAGGTATAGCCATCTGGAAGTATATCTGTTACAGTTACACCAGCAGTATCCTGTGGTCCATTATTGGTTACGACAACTTCAAAAGTTACCATAGAACCCACTAGTGGAGTTGGATTGTTTACTGTTTTAGTTAATGATAAATCTGATGATTGTAAAATTGGCGTTGTTGCAGCGGAGTCATAATCGTCTTCTGTAGTAATTCCATTATTTGGAGTTGAATCTGGGTCGGACGTATCACTGCTTGTAATTTCGGCTTTATTGGTATAATTTCCAGTCGGATTTACTACTGCGCTTATTTGTAATGTTTCTGATTCACTGTTTTTAAGAATATCCAATGACCATAAACCAGTTGTACTGTCGTAAGTGCCGCTCGTTGCATTAAAACTGCTGAAAGTATAACCCGAAGGAAGTAAGTCGGTAACAGTTACTAAGGAAGCATCTTGAGGCCCGCTGTTTGTTGTGATAATGGTAAAAGTAACTACTGAACCTACCATTGGTGCAGTGCTGCTGACAGATTTAGTTAGTGATAAATCGGCGGAAGCAGGAATAGGAGTTGTAACAGCATTATCTTCATCATCTTCGCTTTGATCTCCATCATCATTATTAGGTGTACTATCAGGATCTGGAAGATTACTGGCAGTAACTTGTGCAATATTCAAATAATCTCCTGTTGGAAGTACTCTTACATCCAAAATCAGAGATTCTGAAACTCCGTTATCAACTGTTCCAACATTCCAAATTCCCGTAGTACTGTTGTAAAGACCGGCAGACGAACTGTAATTTAAATATTGGTAACCAGAAGGAAGTAAATCGGTAACTTGAACACCAGCAGCATTATTTGGGCCGCTGTTGGTAATAATAAGTTCAAAAGAAATCTGGCTTCCAACAATTGGACTTGTGTTTCCTGCCACAACATTTTTCACCAATGATAAATCGGCAGATGGTCCAATAAAAATGATTTCGGCATTGTCCTGATCATCTTCTGTTGCGCTGTTATTGTTTGGTGTACTGTCGGGATCGGGCAGATCACTTGCTGTGACCTGCGCAGTATTGAGATAATTTCCGGAAGGATTTACAATGGCGCTGAAAGTTAAATTTATATTTGAGCCGGCAGGTAAAGACAGGTCGCTCCATTGCAATGCTGCGGCAGCTGTTTGATACACGCCTCCATTGGATACTGATCCGGGAATTAAAGTATATCCAGCAGGAATAACATCTTTTACAGCAGCTCCTGTTGCATTTCCAGGACCTAGATTCACTACGTTTATGGTGAAGTCAACTTGCTGCCCTGCTGCGGCTGAAGTAGGTGAAACCGTTTTTGAAAGTTCTAAATCTGCCGATTGCAGTGTAACATTTGCTCTTGCAAGATCATCTTCTATTAATCCATTTCCCGGAGTACTGTCAGGATCACGCTGATGGGCAGTTTGTATTTCTGCCGTATTGATGTAATTGGCCGGTGTGGCAACATTTACTTTAGCGGTAATTTGCAGTGTCAGGGTGTTTCCATTATTTAAATTACCCACGTTCCAGATGCCGGTTGTATTATTGTATTTTCCCGCTCCATTATCACTTACATAAGTGTAGCCAGCAGGCAGCTGATCTGAAACTGTTATTCCGGTAGCATTATTAGGGCCGCTGTTGGTTACCCTGATAGTAAATATAACATTGTCATTTATACTTACTGCCGCTGGTGAGACTGTTTTTTGTAATGATAAATCGGCTGAGTCTAGTATTATGGAAGCATCATCTTGATCATCTTCGGCAGCAATGTTGTTATTTGGAGTACTGTCAGAATCAAATTGATCTGAGGCAATGATTTGAGCATTATTTACATAAGAGCCATTGGGTCTAATAACGGCTTGAAAAGTCAAGGTTAACCTGCTTCCTACCGGAATAGTAAGATTGTTCCAAGTAATGGTATTGTCGCCCACATTATATTGTCCGGCGAAATTGACAGAGCCCGGCACTATAGTATATCCAGAGGGAATATAATCTCGCACCGCGACACCAGTCGCAGTAACAGTGCCGCCCAGCGAATTATTATTAAAAATTTGGAGATTAAAAGTCACTGTATCTCCAGCACTTCCACTAACAGGAAGAACCGATTTGGTTAATTCAAGATCGGCAACAGAAATGATTGTCAGGGTCATGTCATTAGAAGAAACAGGACAAGTACCATTACTGACAGTCCATCGTAAAACATAAGTGCCGGAAACAGTTCCGGAAACAGCAGAAGCTGGTGACGAAGGATCATTAAACCCAACTGTACTTGGTCCAGAAACTTGAGTCCAAGTACCAGTGCCCACTGCAGGAACAGCAGCGTTCATATTTACCGGCGTAAATTGAGGGACTGATTGGTCAGGTCCTGCATCTGCCGCGGAAGGACTGTCATAAATTGTAACAAGCACAGTATCCTGTGAAATACATCCATTTGAATTTAAGGTAGTAACAGTCCAAAGAAACTCATATGTTCCGGGTATAAGTCCAAGCATAAGAGAATTGCTTAGATTTGGAGACGCAATATTGGCTGTATTTGGTCCAGAAAGCTGTGTCCAGGTACCTACACCAGAAGTGACTGTTACCGCATCCATACTAGTAGCTGCAAGATCGCATATTTCTTGATCAGGACCTGCATTTGCTACTGATGGAGGTATATCGTTAAAAGTGATTTCCACAGTATCTGAAGAAGGCTGACAGAGAGAGGGACTAATAAAAGGTCCATTATTTACCGTCCATGTTAATCTATAAGTTCCCAAGGTGGTAATGTTAGATAAAGTTGTCACAGGACTATTTGGGCTGTCAATAATGACATCTCCGTTTGAAGGATCATCTGATGGACTCGCAAATGACCATGTTCCTATTCCTGATGCCGGAGGTACGGCAGCAGTTTGATAACTGGTCTGACAAGCAGCAGTATCATCAGGCCCGGCATTAGCAGTACTTGGCGGAGCGTTCATCTCTATTCGCACAATGTCTGATAATGTTCTGCAGGAAGGACTTTGAAATACCCATTCTAAAATGTATAAGCCTGGTACTGTTAAATTTGAGACAGTAGTCAAAGGGTCAGAAGGATCGTCTATTACTGCTACACTTCCAGTCGGTTGAAGAACAAAACGCCATTGGGCTGTGGAAACATCGGCAGGAGCAGTATTTCCTTGTAAAGTAATAATTCCGCCGACATCATCAATACAAAGATTTTGATCTGAGCCTGCATCAGGAGCGACGCTGGCACCATTAAATATTTCAATTGAAACAGAGTCAGAAGATCCAGCGCAGGTAGAACCGTCAGGAAAAACGGCAGACGTAGTTGTATAAGTAAAAACATAGCTGTTTCCAGGAACAACAGTTGCATTGGCAAGATAGCTGTTGGGCGGCGATTGTGTTATAGTTACAGCAGCTGGATTGCCTGTGGTACTTGTCAAAGTCCAGGTTCCTGTTGAATTTGCATTTCCAGTAAGCTGAACACTGGTAACATCGCAATAATTTTGATCTGATCCTGCGTCTGCACCAGGTGTAACGACAACGATCATATCATCAAAAGTACTTGGGCAGATAACGATGTTTTTAGCAGTGGTAGTCCACCTAAAAGTATAAGTACCCGTTACCAGTCCGTTAACTACAGTATTGGGATCAGAAGGATTAACAATATTGGGCTGATTTGGTGCGCCGGTAAGAACAGACCATTGTCCGCTTTCAAAAAAACTGTCGTAGGCACTTCCAGACATGGTAACACTGGTACTGTTACAAACATTTTGGTCTGGTCCAGCGGCCGCAGGATCTGGCGGAATGCCTATAGTTAAATTTATATCATCAAATGCTTCACCGCATACTTCAGCATTCACAGTCCATCTAAAAATATAGTATCCGCTGCTGGTAAATGTAAAAACCGCATTAGGATCATTTACGCTGCTTATGGTGTAATTTCCCAAACCAGAAATTCTGGTCCAGGTTCCCACGCTTCCAGGGCTGGAGGTTGCAGCCATTGTTATTGTGCTGCCACAAATTTCCTGATCTGGTCCTGCATTGGCCAACGGTGGCGTATCTGCAATAGTAACTGTAACACTGCTCTGGTTTGGCAGGCAGAGTCTCAGTCTGTTTTCAATAGACCATGTGAAGGTGTAAGTTCCATTAGAAGAAACGATGACCTCTGTATTAGGATCTGCAGGATTAACTATCGTTACTCCAGCTGCGGGTACTACTGTCCATGTACCAAAATCTTGCGGCTGCGGTGTATTGCCGCTAAGATTAAATGTTGTTGTCCCATTAGGATAACAAGCATCTGGTCCAGCATCTGAATTGGTAGGTGCTGCTCTATCATTTGTAGTAATCTGTACAGTATCAGAAATAGGAGCACTGCAGGATGGGCCTGGATGCAGATAGGAAATTGTCCACTGCAGTTCATAAGCAGCTGCCGCTGCAGTAAATCCTGAGGCTATAGCGTTGGGATCATTTACATTTGAAAAGGTTATCGTGCTTGGCCCGGAAACCTGGCTCCATGTACCTATTTCACCGCTTAGAGCAGGTGAAGCATCCAGCGGTACTTGTGAATTTGTGCAGACAATCTCATCAGCGCCTGCGCTTGTAACTCCCAGCGTGCTTTCAGATACATGTATAGTTATAGTAGAAATAGAAAAACCGCAAGCAGCACCACCTCCCTTTGTTATATATTGAAAAACATATGATCCGGGAATAAGTCCTGAAACCTGTGTGTTTACAGCAAAACTATCTGCGATGACAGCGTCATTTGGGCCGCTTAGCTGGCTCCAATAGTGCGTGCCTTGATCTGTTGAAACACCAGACAGCAGGGTGGCTGTATCTCCGCAGGGCAGACTTACATCAGATCCTGCATTTGAGGGAGTCGGTTCGCCAGAGACAAATATATTTATGGTATCAAAACCAAAATCACATCCAACAGGAAGCGAGCCATTTTGGCTTCTAATAAATTCCACAGTATAATCTCCTGGCGTAGTAAGGGTTAGGGTCAGTGAATTTCCAATATTTTGCAATGCAGTAGGGAAAGGCCCTAAAGGCGAACCACTTGGGCCCGCTGCAATTCTGTATTGATTTACTCCAGTTCCCGTTACCGTCAGTGGAATTGTAAATACCATAGCATCGCAGCTTCCAGCGATATCATCACCATTATTTGCTGTTATAGTTCTGCTTGGGCCGTTATATTGAATATTATAGTCTTTCGTAAAAATACAGCCCGTATTTGTATTTGTAAGGGTATATCTAAAGGTATACGGATCACCAGAATCTGAAATATTGGTAACTAAAGTAGTTGGATTTTCTGGAGAAACAATTACGGCACCAGTATCTCCAGATATTTGTGTCCATTGTACAGTTTCGCCCGCATATAAAGGAGTTTGGGCTGTCAGGGTAACCTGGGTAATAGTATTATCACAAAAGAAAATATCTTCGTCACCACCTGGAAGAGTGGTTACATCCTGCGTTGCGGCAGGAACAGTAATTGTTACCAAATCATTACCAGACGCACAAGGTCCCACAACAGTCCATCTAAAAGTATAAGTTCCTTGAACAAGATTAGAAATTTGTGTGTTATTAGAACTAGGGCTGGCAATTGTAGGAGTATTTGGCCCGCTTACAAATGACCATTGTCCATTTTGTCCGCTCAGACCACAGCCGCCGTAAGTGCCATTTAGGTTAGTAGTTTGCGTAGTGGTGTAACAATTACTTAAAGTTTGATCCGGCCCCGCAGAAACAGGCATAACACCGCCATAATTGGTAACTGATATCTGAGATGTTGTTCTGCAGCGCTGCCCAGGAGCATACTCAGGACCTTCTATAACCCATTGCAGTGTTGTCACACCGCAGCTGGATGCGGGCAAAGTTATAGTTGAGGTCGGTAGATTTGGGAAATTAAGCACCACCCCGGCATTATTAGCACCCACTATTTCCCAGTAACCCGTTTCGCCGGTATTTTGAGGTGCATTTGCCGTAATTGATAAATTTCCCGTACTATTGGGACAGCTTGCTATATTACCGCCCGCACTTGCAATAGTGATAGGCTTTACATTTACGACTTTATCCTGAAAAGCCAAAACTCCATCACCACACGTTGCGCTGTATCTAAAAGTATAAGTATTTCCTCCAGTGTAACCTGTAACGGTCGTGGTTGGACTATTTGGAGTATTAATAACAACAGCTGGTCCTGATATTTGTGTCCACAATACATTACCAATAATTGGTGAAGGATTGTTTCCTGTTAAAACTAAAGCATCAGTTTCGCAGAGCGTAACATTAAGGACTCCGGCATTTACGGTACAGTTCTGCCCGTATGTACTGTTAGCGAAAAAAACAAATGTAAGTAATGCGAAACCAATTTTTCTTAATCTTTTAATTAGTATAAATTGCTCCATAAGCTCTAATATTGCAAGGTTGGGACATACAATTTCTTTTCTTCGACAGTAATTTGACGTTTGGAACCTGATTACATCAGACCATCATACTGCTTTCTTTGAGGTTTATTTGATTTTTTATTATCCTCATCATTTAAATGGCTTCTTTTTACCAAATGAATAGGAAACAGTTAATGAAGGACCATTATAGCCCCATTTAAAATAACCCTGCAGTCTTTCTTTTTCTACATCTACATTAAAATTCAGCCCTGTATAACCGACAGCCACATCAAAATTGGGCAGCACTTCGTACATAACCGATAAGTTGTAGCTTATAATTTTGCCGCTTATGTCATTTATTTTCAGCGAGAGGTAGCTGACATTTCCTGTGAGGGCCAGCTTGTCTGTAAAGGCATAACCTCCCCAGATCCCAACATCAGGCAAGGGGGCCGTAAAGTCAAAATCGTCCTTATATCCAAGTTCTGCCGTGGCGCCAACAAGACTGATTCCTACATTGCTTCTCAGGATATGGGCTCCGATCATCAGTCCCAGTTCATATTTAGGGTCAAGCAGGAAAGCATACCCATAAGAGAATCGGTATATTGTGTTTTCAAAAAAGGAATTGACACTGGCGTCCACAGGATATACATGATCTCCAAATTCGATTTCTTTTTTCAGCTGGTAGGAAGTGGTTCTTTCGAGATGAAAAAAACTCAGATCAAATCGCGATCTGCGTGATGCCCGCCATTGTATGTCGGCAAGAAAGGTGCTTGACGATTTTCGAAAGCCCAGATCATCCTCAAAATCCACCGTGGTGCCAAAGCTGCCGTTTTGGCTTCCGACCTCTATTTTAGTATTGTTAACCGGGATGAAAAGTCCTGCTGATACTTTAAGGCGTCTGGCAAACCAGGGCGGTACCGGTTTGGGTCTTTTATATAAATAATCCTCTGTATTATTTTCTACTGAAAATGGATTAGCTGAAGAAGAAATGCTGCTGTCTGTTAAATCAGCCGTATGCTGGGAAAATGTAAGATTCTGCACCAGTATAAGTCCAATAACCAGTACTGTGTTTGAAAAGTTTTTTGGTTTCATAACGTTTGTTTAAATGTTATCAATTTCAAATTTCAATGCAGGTCGCTTTTCGATTAAGGGAAATGGAGATGTGTAAATCTCCATTTCCTCATGGCTCCCCAATTATTTTAGTCCCTGTTCAAAGCTCTTGATTCAGTTTGTTTAGGAATATTTTCTATTTAAATCATTCAGATAAAAAATCTAAAGATTTCTTTTCTGATGGGATTTTAGTATTGTCATCTATCACGCAGCTGCCTGGCAAGTGTATTGATTGGCGCCTGATTCAGTTTCATTATGCCGGTTTCAGGGCGGTCTAAAGCAAGAATTAAAAACATTACCGAGGAAAAAATTATCGCTGTAAAAACAGCCAGAATGCTATTTTTTCTGCCGGAAATTCCAAACTGATACCCCAGCAGGAACATAGAAAATAACGTGATAATAAAAAGCACCCACAGGATGGCACCAGGGATTCTGTATTCGAATGTGAGGGTTATTCTCTTGTTATAATTCTCTACAAGGTTATTTACAGATGCTGTGTATAAGGAATAGGCCTCGGAACTTCTGTCCCGGGCCGCTAACGCTTCTGAATAACCCCAGAGCGAATCAAGAATGGACTGTGATCTGGACTTCAAATTTTCCAGGCGGCTCAGTGATGCGTCTCTGGCAAGTATTATCCGAAGATCTGTATATTCAATCAAAAGCTTTCTCGAAGCAGTACGAAAGGGTTCTGGAATTAATCCTGCCTGCAGATAAGTTGTTCTGATTGTAGTAACCTCCTCTAGGAGAAGCTCTTTCCTGCTGCCGTAACGGCTGTCTACAATCTGAAAGGTAAAAGCAAGCATAAAAGCAAGCAGGCCGAGTGCCGCCCCTACTACAGAGCCGATTGGTGAATCATTTACTTCCTCATTTATTTTCCTGGTGCGGATTCCAAAATACTGCCCTGCAAGTATGGGAAGCATCACACTTAAAAAAGGTAGCAGAAACATCATTATGATCTGAAAAAAACTGACACTGCCCATATATATCCTGTTTAAAACCTGGTACTATCTTAAACTGCCTCAAAAAATGAATAATATTTTTTTGATAATCATTAAAGCGGATTACTTCAAGAGCAGTACATTTGAAAAAGATAATGTAATTTCTTAGTCAAAGTACCGATAAATAAGTTAATTCTTAAATATTTCATATCTTCAAAATGGTTGCAAATTATAATATGAAACCTGTTTCATATTTCTGTTAGTTTAAAGCTTAAAAACAGCTCATCTAAATTTAATTTCAATAAATTTTAAAATGATTTAACTTTGTGTAACTGTATGGTATATAGAAAGTTATGTTTATAAAGTTAATTTATCCTTAAAGACTTTTAGCTAAGAACATTAAAAAAAGATAATAAAATATTCCTTTTTTTGGTTTCAAATTATAATTTGAAACACGTTTTTCCCTCACAAATTCCCTCGCTTTTTAATTTTGAAGTAATTTTAGTTGTATCATTTATTTATTGCTATGTATTTAACTTAAATCTAAAATTATGAAAAGAGTATCAAAGACAACGGTAAGGTTTTTATCACTTATAAGCATCTTTGCTGTGATGAAGACATATTCGCAAAAAATACAAACAGACAAAAATCAAAAAGAGGCAACCAGCTTTACCCAGAAAGCAAATAATGATTTGTTATCCTATCTGCCTTTTGCAGACAAAACAGATTATGAGAATGCAAAAAGAGGTTTTATTGCTACAATTCCCGAAGGAAATATAAAGGATGCGAAAGGAAATGTAGTGTATGATATGAAACAGTACGATTTTATAAAAGGTACTGCCCCTGCAACGACAAATCCAAGTTTATGGCGTCAGAGTGAACTCAACAGTATCAATGGTTTGTTTGAGGTAAAAAAAGGTTCAATTTATCAAATCAGAGGTTTAGATCTTGCTAACATGACTTTAATCGCAGGTAAAACAGGCTGGATTATAATTGATCCTCTTATGTCTCCCGAAACAGCCAAGGCCGGATTAGCATTAGCAAACGAAAAGGTTGGTAAAAAGCCTGTTGCTGCAATTATTATTACACATAGCCACATTGATCACTTTGGCGGAATAAGAGGAGTGGTGGATGAAAAAGATGTGAAAAGCGGCAAAGTTCCAATTTATGTTCCAGAAGGTTTTTTCGATCATGCTATAAGTGAAAACGTAATGGGAGGAAATACAATGGGGAGAAGAGCTTCCTATATGTATGGTAATTTACTTCCAAAAGATGCCAAAGGAACTTTAGGGACAGGTTTGGGACAAACAACTTCAACAGGTTTGTCTGGTATTATAGATGGTACATATAAAATTAATAAACTTTCCGGTGAGGAAAAAATTGTAGATGGACTTAAAGTGGAGTTCATTTATACTCCCGAATCTGAGGCGCCTGCAGAGATGATGTTCTATTTTCCTGAACTCAAAGCATTTTGCCAGTCTGAGGATATAACACATACCCTTCACAATCTTTATACTTTAAGAGGGGCGCAGGTTCGCAACGGTCAAAAATGGAGCGCCTATATTGATTTGGCACTTGCCAAGTGGGGAGACGATGTACAGTTTTCTTTTGCCTCTCACCACTGGCCAACCTGGGACAATAAAAACATAAAACCGTATTGGGAAAAGCAGCGCGATTTATATCGTTTTATTCATGACCAGACGCTAAGATTGGCTAATGAGGGATATACGCCTATTGAAATTGCCGAGATGTTAAAACTTCCGGAATCATTGGACAAAGAATTTTATAGTAGAGGTTACTACGGAACTTTAAGCCATGATGTACGTGCACAATATCAATTATATTTTGGCTGGTTTGATGGAAATCCTTCAAACTTAAATAAACTTACACCAGTTGATGCAGGGAAAAAATACGTTGAATTTATGGGCGGGGCTGATAATCTGCTCTCTAATGCCAAAAAATCGTATGACAAAGGAGAATACCGCTGGGTGGCCGAAGTGGTAAGCCATCTGGTTTTTGCGGACCCAAAAAATCAGGATGGAAGAAATCTTTTGGCAGACGCTTACGAACAGCTTGGTTATGTGGCCGAATCTGGTCCGTGGAGAAATTTTTATCTTTCAGGAGCAACAGAATTGAGAAATGGGGTTAAGGTACTGCCTTCTCCAGATACTGCAGGTCCGGACATGGTTCGTGGTATGAGTACTGATTTGTTCTTTAACTTCCTGGCCATGAAATTCAAGGGAACAGAAGCTGATGCAGCTGCTATGAAATACAATTTTAACATTGTTCTGCCGGATGTAAATGAAAAAGTAGCTTTGATAATAGCAAATGGAGTTGTAAATCCAAGAATTGGAGGAAGCGTGAAAGACAACGTTACGGCAACCATTACAATTAACAGAAGCGATTTGAATAAAGTAAGTTTGAAAGAGGCCACTTTTGCTGATTTACTCAAATCAAAAGCAATTAAAATTGACGGGGACCAAAATGCTTTTACCACATTCCTTGGAAAAATAGACAGTTTCAATTTCTGGTTTAATATTGTTGAGCCTTAATAATTATGGCATTTTATAAGAGCTCTTTTTAATATCATCAGGCACTGAGCTTTTGCTTTTGTAATACTCAATTTGGGGTTATGGCTGCAGATTATGATCTGCGGCCAGAAACCTTAAAGCCGCAACTAATACTAAAATTATGAGTCAGATACCAAGCACAAAATTTTTAGGCTGTATTTTATTTTTCTCCATTATCAGTCTTCATGCGCAGGATGATGCTGCGGAACTGGCCAAGAAGCTTGCCAATCCGATTGCCAGTTTAATCAGCGTGCCTTTTCAGAACAACAGCGATTATGGTATCGGGGATCTAAAAGGAAGCCGCAATACCCTCAACTTCCAGCCGGTGATACCCATAAGCATAAACGAAAACTTAAATATGATCGGAAGGGTTGTACTGCCTATAGTTACACAAAATAATATTACAGGGGTCGCCGAAAAGCAGAGCGGATTAAGCGATGCGGTACTTAGCGGCTTTTTCAGCCCTAAAAACACTAAAAACGGTTTCACATGGGGAGCAGGGCCTGCTTTTCTAATCCCTACAGGGACAGATGATTTCCTGACCAGTAAAAAGTTTGGGATAGGCCCCACAGCTGTGGCCCTGAAGCAAACCAACGGATGGACCATAGGGGCACTAGTGAATCAATTATGGAGCGTAGCTGGAAGTGACCAGCGCCCTGATGTAAGTCAAATGTTTGTACAGCCTTTTATAACCCACAACTGGAAAAGCGGGGCCGGTATAGGGCTGGTGGGTGAATGGACACAGAACTGGGAAGCCCGGACCACTTCAGTATGGCTGATCCCCAATATAAGCGGGGTGACAAGTATCGGTACGCAAAAAGTTTCATTGGCTATTGGACCCCGAGTGCACCTTATTGCGCCTGAAAGCATGAGGGCCGATTGGGGATGGAGGGCTATGGTTATTTTTCTTTTCCCTAAGTGATTAATTTGTAAGAATAATCGATGGTGTTCTGGTTTTATGCCCGCTATAATTTAAGTAATTAGGATCTATTTTCTATCATGTCATTATGCAGAAATATATTTGCCTTTCTTGTTTTTATTTTGTGGCCGCTGCTGCTGCTGCCCAGACAGATGAATTGAACCAGTTCTGGAATCAGTATGATTTTACAAGAGACCTAAGTCAGAATTGGGTGCTGCAGGCAGATGCCGGATTTGTGTCCAGCAGTACCCCGGATGACCCTAATATGTTTCACGGCATAACACAGTTTTACCTTAGGGGATGGGTCCATTATTATGCTTTTGAAAAATGGAAATTTTCTGCCTTTATTTCTAATTATTCCAATAATAACGTTCCGGAATTAAATCAAAAAGAATCACGGGAATTCCGGACTGCCCTGCAGGCAACCTATAATGTCTTTAAGTCTTCGGCCGTTACAATTAACCTGCGGGCCAGATTCGAGGACAGACATATGGAAACTGATCAAAATTATATGGAAGCTGTTGAGCGCCTAAGATTTCAGGTGAAGGCCGTGTGCCCGTTATCAACTTTAGATGTAAATGTAAAAAAAATGTATGTTTTTGCTTCCGATGAGCTGTTTTTTAAAACCAGAAGCCAGGTAAGCGGTCCGGAGGTATTTGATCGTAATCGGGCAATGATAGGCTGCGGGTTTGCTTTTTCAGATGATATTAAAATTGAAGCGGCCTACGCCAATGAAATCATGCCCCGAAGCGGAACAGACAAATTGGTAAATGCTTTTCAGGTCAAAGGAGTTTTTAATAATATATTTTCCCATTTACTAAAACCATTTAAAAGAAAAAAGAATCAGGTTGACCAGGGCGAAGGTGATTTATAATTAGAGCAGCATTGGATTTAATATGGTAAAAATTAGCTGGAAATGATGCCTTGTTTTTCAATGCAAATCATATTGCTTGTAACATTATATAAAAATTATAGGCTATGAAGTTAACATCAAAACAAAAGAAGCTTTATTTGGCAAAAATAGAAAAGGCCCTGACCAGCAATATGCTCTTTTTGAAAAACGAGTTTTCCCTGCCCGATCTTGCGCAAGAGACAGGGATTACCCTTCATACTATCTCGTATCTAATCAATGTGGAGATTAATCATCATTTTACCGATTATATTAATTTAAAGAGAATCGATTATTTTAAAACAAAAATTAATGATGCGGACTGGAAAGATCTAAAGACCGAGGAATTAATGCTGTTTTGCGGCTTTAAATCAAGGACAACAGGTTACAGGGCATTTAAAAAACATGTAGGAATTACTCCATCGGAATATTTAAAATTGTACAGGCAGCACAGCACAGGCCCTATTGAAACTATACCACAGGTTTAGGGAATCAGAAGTAAATCACGTTTTTAATTTTAAAATTTTTCTTATGCAGCAGGCCAGATTCATTCAAGGATTTATTTTAATTTTTAGTTTCACTCTTCTTTTTGTCCCTGATTGCCTGGCGCAGCAAACCAGGGAGCCATTTGTTGCCCATCATCAGTTATCGGTTGTCCTTAGCCATGCCCATGTCTTTGAGGGGAGGGACCAGGAGGGAAATAGGCAGGTATTGTCACTGCCTTCATGGGCAATTGACTATACCTATCATTTTAACGGCAAATGGGCAGCAGGTGTTCATACCGATTTTATTATTGAAAAATATGCGGTTCAAAAAAACCTGGCTGGCGGCAAGGAAAAAGAAACAATTCAGCGCAGCTATCCCATTGCCCCGGCCATAGTGGGGATTTATAAGCTTGATGAGCATTGGAGTTTTTTACTTGGAATGGGAGGTGAGTTTGCCAAAGAGGAAGACTTCCTGCTAACCAGGGCCGGTGTTGAGTATGGATATGAACTGCCTAAAGGATGGGAGATCTTTGGAAGTCTTGGTTATGATTTTAAATGGAATGCTTATGACACCTGGACTATTGGAATTGGTATAGGCAGGAGTTTTTGATAAAAAATAAACTATAGTAGATGGGTTTCCTTAAAAACCACTAAGGAGTAACGGGGAGATATTTCATATTATTTTTTAGGTTTAATTATTTTTTAGGAGCTGTTCCCGCTACACGCTGCAATCTTTTGCGCCGAATCCCGGCGCAAAAGGATCTCGCTGCATACGAGCGAAGCGAACTGTCGAAGCAATCAGAGCTAAAAAGCCGCTTCGTTTGCAGCTGGATCAGTATGGCAGTGAGCCGCGAAAGCCGTTTTGTATCGTTGTGGTTCATAGGAGGGATAAATAATCTTTATATTACTCATTTCCTCTTTACAAGATTGTGAGCATCGTAAACAGATATTTTTTGCAAATATTGAATTTCTTTCTAAAGGCAGTCGTTAATATACAACATAAATGGAATCTCGCAAAACGGTTTTTAGCAGCCGTTAATTTCTTAACTCCATATGCAAAGTTGGATATGGTTTTCCCGAGGAATCCAATTCTGAACGACTTGTTGTTTCAAATCCAAATTTTTTGTAAAAACCTACTGCCTGGTCGTTTTGTTCATTTACATCAACTTTTCTAACATTCATTTTTTCAATCGAAAAATTCAATAATGTTTTTCCAACTTGTTTACCTCTGTAGTCCCTGTCAATGAATAACATTTCTAAATTTTGATCTGCTGCTCCAAGGAAACCAAGTATTTTACCTTCCTCATTTCTTGCACACTTCAATTCAACAGCATCTAGATATGTATTTAATATAAGTGGTTTAAAATATTGAATATCTTCTTCTTTCAAAAAGTGATGTGTTGCCCGAACAGAAGCTTCCCAAATATTGACAACTTCATTATACTCGGTTTTTTTTATATTGTCTATTTTGTATTTCATGTTATTTTAATTTTTACTAATATCCAAATTTAAGAAATATAGGCTCATGAAACAATGCTGGAAAAAGTGGTCAAATTGACCATACATTTTCAGTCTAAAATGACCACCCGATTCGGAGCAAACTGACCACCAAGTTTCAATTCAAACTGACCACCTAATTTCGGTGCAAAGTGACCACCAAAAAA
>Ga0308157_10000425_pt1 | contig 144796 bp, 137 predicted proteins | sample PhyBR1_FD_201035 | JGI IMG/M metagenome (GOLD analysis project Ga0308157, IMG submission 201035) | Phyllosphere microbial communities from UC Gill Tract Community Farm, Albany, California, United States - DLSLB.R1 | ecosystem: Host-associated > Plants > Phyllosphere > Unclassified | place... | reverse complement strand
CTACGTCGTGTGGGACATCCGCATCCTGAACTCGCGCGAGCGCGCGACCTGGATGACGCATCCCAAGGCGTTCCGCCTCAACCGCACGCTCAACGGGCCGGATTCCAAGGTGATCCTGGGCGACAAGATGCGGTTCCTCGCAGACTTCGCCGACCTCACCCGTCGCGAATGGATCGATGCGGCAGCGGCGTCGGATGACGATCTGCGCGCGTTCATCGATCGGCATCCGCGCGTGATCGCCAAGCCTGCTGCGGGCGAGGGAGGCGCGGGCATCGGCATCTACGAGACGGCCGACGTGTCGGACGTCTCCGCATGGCGTGCGCTGCTGGTCGAACGCGATCAGACCCTGTTGGAAGAAGTGCTCGCCCAGCACGACGACCTGAACGCGCTGTATCCCGACAGCGTCAACACCGTGCGGATGATCACGTACCGCGACCCGGCCGGCGAACTGCATGTGATCGCCTCCGTCCTGCGCATCGGCAATGGCGCGGTGATCGACAACTTCGCCTCAGGCGGCATGTTCACCATGCTCGATGACGACGGCGTCGCCCTGTATCCGGGAGTCGACAAGCAGTCGAACATCTATCACCGGCACCCGGCCACCGGCACGACGATCAAGGGTCTGCAGGTGCCGTTCTACCCGGAGGTCATGGCGATGATCGCCGAGGCCTCGAAGAGGCTGCCCACTGTGCCCTACGTCGGCTGGGACATCGCGATCACCCCCGACGGACCTGCGCTCATCGAGGCGAACCACAACTCGAGCGTGTTCCAGATGAAGCCCTCGGCCTCCGGCATCCGCACCGGACTGCTGTACCGCTACCGCGACGCGATCGGCGCGGACGTGGTCGACAACAAGCGCTGAGAATCGCTCACGCAACTCTGACGGCTCAGCCGCGACGACGGCGCACGGTGTCTATGGCGACCTTGAGCTCCGGCACGCGGAAGACGAACAACAGCAGCAGATACACCGCTCCCGCTGCCGCGGCGATGACCGCGGCGCCGAGTGCACCCCAGAGCTTGTCCTGCACCATCCAGCCGTCCGTGCCCCCGCTCAGCAGGAACACCATGTAGCCGACGCCGCCGGCGGGGATCGCTATCAGCACGAAGCGGGCGAGTGCACTCCACGTGCTGCCGAGTCCGAGCGGTCCGATCTTGCGACGCAGCAGGACCGTGGCGAGCACGGTCTGCACGATCCCGGAACACGCTTGGACGAGGGCGACTGCGGCGGCACGCCATTCGAGCGGGACGGAGAAGGCGACAACGATCGTGAAGACGAGCACCAACGAGGCCTGCACCACGGTGAAGATGAACGGTGTTCGCGCATCACCGTACGCGTAGAACGTGCGCTGCACGATGAACAGCACTGCCATCGGGAGAAGGCTCACCAGGAACGCCAGGAGCACCGGCGCGATCAGCGCCGCCTCACCCGCGCTGTTGCTGAACACACGCGAGGCCGGGACAGCGGCGGCCGCGACCGCCGCCGTCGCGACGATGACGAATAGACCCAGGATCCGGATCGACTGGGCGATGTCGCCACGCAGCTCGTCATCCCGCCCGGCCGCGGCATGCTCGCTGATCCGCGTGAAGTACGGGGTCCCGATCGCGAGAATGATCATCGAGTACGGGACCATGTACACCAGCCATGCGTTCTGGGAAGCGAACACGGACGGGTGGTCACCGGAGGCCACCGAAAGGGTCTGCGTCTGCACGATCCCCACGAGTTGACCGATGAGCGTCGTCATCAGCGTCCAGGTCGCCAGCGTGCGCATGTGCCCGAGACCCATGCCGCGCCACCGGAAGTCCAGTCGCAGCGGAATACCTGCTCTGCGCCAGAAGAAGACGAGAACGACGGTCTGAGCGACGATTCCGAGCGTGGCGGTACCGCCGAGCACCATCACCATCGTCGGATCCCATGCCGAGACTTGGCTGAGGTTCGAGCCGAACAGCATCATGAACACGAGGAAACCGATGATCGACACGACGTTGTTCATGATCGGCGCCCAGGCGTACGGTGCGAAGATCTTGCGGGCGTTGAGGATCTCGCCGAGCAGGGCGAACATTCCGTAGAAGAAGAGCTGCGGAATGCACCAATAGGCGAACTGCGTCGCCAGCGCGTGCTGCTCGGCCGAATAACCCGCAGAGGCGTAGAGGCTCACCAGCAGCGGTGCGCAGAAGAACGCGACGACCGTGACGCCGCCGACGAGCACGAACCCGAGTGTGAGCAGTTTCGCGAGGAAGGCGTGTCCGCTGTCCTTCTGGGCTGTCGCCCGCACGACCTGGGGAACGATCACGCCCGTGAGCACACCTGCAGAGATGACCTGGTAGATGCTGTTGGGCAGCATGTTGGCTGTCGCGAAGGCATCCCCCGCCTGGCCGATCGCGCCGACCGCCGAGATGAGCACGACCGTGCGCAGCAGTCCCGTGATGCGGGATGTGAGCGTACCCGCCGCGATCATGGCGCTGGCGCGACCGAGTCCCATGCGTGTGGTGTTCCCCTCCGCGCCCGTCGTCGGTGATCCGACGTCAGACGGTGCGATCTCAGACGGTGCGGATGATGCCCATCGGGGTGGACTCGCGTCCCTGCCCGAGCGGGTTGTCCTTCAGGATACGCACGAGCCGCTGTTCTCCGACCTTGTCGAGCGTGGAACCCAGGATGTTCCCACCGAGGTCGTTGATGTCCACGACCGCGACATCGGCGGTGCCGCCGATGAGCGTCTTGAGATGCGTGGCGACCTGACGCGGATTCTTCGGGCCCAGCACGACGGCCTCGTTGTACGGCGGGATCGTGTGCGAGGTGGGTCCGTCGATCGCGCGCGCCTTGTCACCGGCGATGCGGTAGAAGTCGCCCTTGCGCCCGAACGCCTTCGTCACCGCCGCGACGGCGGCCGCGAGCAGGATCCGGGGCGTGCCGCATTCGCGCAGCGCCATCTCCATCGTCTCGGGCATACCGAGGCCGATGCCGTACGGCGTGCGCGTGACGTACTTCGACAGGAACAGCGCGAGCTTGCGCGGCTGGATCTCATCGAGGCGGTACGAGCGCCCCTGCGTGATAGCCACGATCTTCTCGGTCACGAACAGCAGGTCGCCGGGCTGCACGGCGTCCTTCGCGTACTCGGTGACGATCTGATCGATGTCGTCCTCCGGCATCACGACGCGCGTGCGCAGCGGGATCCGGGCGTACTTCTTGCCGTCGACGCTCGCCTCGAGCGCCTTGCCGTCGTTCGCCTGCATCACTCGAGGTAGTCCCGCAGCGACTGCGAGCGACTCGGGTGGCGCAGCTTCGCCATCGTCTTCGACTCGATCTGGCGGATGCGCTCGCGCGTGACGCCGAACGTGTCGCCGATCTGGTCGAGCGTCTTGGGCTGACCGTCGCCGAGACCGAAGCGCATGCGGATCACGCCGGCCTCGCGCTCGGAGAGCGAGTCGAGCAGCTGCTCGAGCTGACGCTGCAGCATCGTGAAGCCCACGGCGTCTGCCGGGACGACGGCCTCGGTGTCCTCGATGAGGTCGCCGAACTCGCTGTCGCCGTCCTCGCCGAGCGGCGTGTGCAGCGAGATAGGCTCGCGACCGTACTTCTGCACCTCGACGACCTTCTCAGGCGTCATGTCGAGTTCGCGGCTGAGCTCTTCCGGAGTGGGTTCGCGACCGAGATCCTGCAGCATCTGACGCTGCACACGAGCGAGCTTGTTGATGACCTCGACCATGTGCACGGGGATGCGGATCGTGCGGGCCTGGTCGGCCATGGCTCGGGTGATCGCCTGACGGATCCACCAGGTGGCGTAGGTCGAGAACTTGAAGCCCTTGGTGTAGTCGAACTTCTCGACCGCACGGATCAGACCGAGGTTACCCTCCTGGATCAGGTCCAGGAACTGCATGCCGCGGCCGGTGTAGCGCTTGGCGAGGGAGACCACGAGGCGGAGGTTGGCGCCGAGCAGGTGGCTCTTGGCGCGGTGGCCGTCGCGGGCGACCCACTGCAGGTCGAGACCGAGCTGGCTGGTCTTCTCTGCAGCCGTCATGTTCGACAGCTTCTCCTCGGCGAAGAGTCCGGCCTCGATGCGCATCGCGAGCTCGACCTCTTCGGCCGCGTTCAGCAGTGCGACCTTACCGATCTGCTTCAGGTAGTCCTTGACGGGGTCAGCGGTGGCGCCGGTGATCTGCGTCGAGTAGACGGGGACGTCGTCCTCGTCCTTGGACGTCAGGACGATCGCGCCGGTGGGAAGCGGCTCGGTGAACGCGGGCTTCTTGTCGTCCTCGTCAGCGTCGTCGGCGACGACTTCACCATCGGGAGCGTCTTCCTCGACGACGTCGTCAGCCTTCTTGCGCCGTGCCGGCGCCTTCTTCGCGGCGGGGGCCTTCTTGGCTGCCGGCTTCTTTGCGGCAGCGGTGGTCTCCGGCTCGACGTCTTCGGTCGAGGCAGCCTCGGCTGCGGTCTTCGTCTTCGTCGTCCGGGAGTTCTTGGTCGCGGCAGGAGTCACGTTTCGCCTTTCACGGGGCAGCGCGCCCGCCCCGGGACATTTCGGACACTAGTAAGACCCTTGTCAAGTCAGCAGCCTTGCGGCCGACGATTGACAACGGGTCGGATTACCAGTATCGCACACGATTGGCGATGTAAGCGCATCACGGTCTTGACATCCACGACTCGTGCGTGCTCCGGCCGTGCGCGCTCCGCTCAGGACCGCGGTCGTTTGTCGTCGTCGCCCGGCGGACGGGTGGCGAGGTAGCGCTCGAGTTCGGCGGCGAGTTCATCTGCGCTGGGTAGATCGCGCTCGTCGAAGCCGCCCTCGTCGTAGCGGTCCATGTCCTCGGGGTCGCGCCCAGCCATGTACGCGTCGTAGCGGTTCTCGAGGGTCTGCACCATCTGGCGGAGCTCGTCGTTCCCCGTGACCTGATCGTTCACCTTCGTGAGGTAGTCCTCTCGGCTCTCGCGCAGGTCATCCAGCGCGAGCACGATACCCGTGGAGCCCATCACCCGGTCGGCGGCGGCGATCACGGCATCCGGATACTCGGTCTCGGCGAGATAGTGAGGCACGAGCAGGACGAAGCCGACGATGCGGTCGCCGCGTTCGGCGAAGCGGTACTCGAGCAGATGGCCTGCCGTCGCCGGCACCTGGGTACGCGGCCGCCAGACGGAGAGGCTCGCCGTGATCTCCTTACGATTGCCGCTGACCGTCGTGCTGATCGGACGCGTGTGCGGCACAGGCATCGCGATCGAGTGCACCCAGCTGACACCGGACACGCCGAACTCCTCAGCGAGGGCCAGCACCTTCTCGCTGAACGCGTTCCACGCGAAATCGGGCTCATAACCGGCGAGCAGGAGGAACTGCTGACCGAGGGTGTCGTGCGCGAGGGACAGCTCGAGGCGCGAAGGACGGAACTCGGTGAGATGGTCCTGCTCGAACACCACGATCGGGCGACGCGCCCGGTAGTCGAGGAGCACGTCGTTGTCGAAGACGACGACGGGCTGCGGGTCGGAGACGTCCCGCAGGTGATCGATGAGACCGGATACGGCGCTTCCGGCATCCGTGAATCCGGTGAGGAGGATCACGAGTGGCAGCCCCTGCGGGACGGCGGGGGCGTTGGCGACGCGTTCGTAAAGCTCTCCGGAGACGGGCATGCCTCCATGCTACGAGGACGGGATGCCGCCGGGGGCGGCTGCGTCATGCTCACAGCGAACAGAACTGGGGAACGCTGCGCCCGACGAGCCTAGGATGGAAGCATGACGCTTCCTGCGCTCTCGCATACCGATGACCGATTCCCCGGGAGCGCTGCCGACGCAGCAGTGCTCGTCGTCCCGGACACCGAAGCGTTCCCCGAGGCGCTGGAGGATTATCCAGGCCTCGCCGAGGTGCTCGCCGGCATCGGATTCACCGGTTCCGCCTCTGCGTTCGCTCGCGTTCATCTTCCTTCGCTGACTTCGATGCCGTTGGCCGTGGTCGGCGCCGGCAGCGCGCCGGACGGCGCGGCGGTGCGCGATGCCGCAGGGGCGGCGCTTCGCACGCTGACCGGATTCGATCACATCTCGCTCGCCCTCGCCGGCGACCTCGACCAGTTCGCCGCAGAGGCGGCAGAAGGCGCCGTCTTCGGCGGTTACCGCTTCGAGGGGTACCGAGCGAAGCCGGGCAAGACGCGTGCCGCCCGCGTGAGTGTGCACAGTGCGACGCTCACTTCAGACGACGTCTCACACGCCCAGATCCTCGGCGATGCACTCGCCCTCGTGAAAGACCTCGTCTCCGTCCCCGCCGAATGGCAGAGCCCCGCAGAGCTCGCTCAGAGTGCGGTCGACGCGGTCGCGGATCTCGACGTCACGGTCGAGGTGCTCGACGAAGCGGCTCTCGCCGAGCAGGGATTCGGTGGCGTCCTCGGCGTCGCTCAGGGCTCCGATCGCCCTCCGCGCGTGGTTCGCCTCGACTACGCACCGGCGGATGCCGCCACTCACATCGCGCTCGTCGGCAAGGGCATCACGTTCGACACCGGCGGCCTTTCCCTCAAGCCTGCCGCGAGCATGGTCGGGATGAAGTTCGACATGGCCGGATCGGCCACTGTGCTCGCCACGTTGCGCGCGATCGCGTCGCTGAAGCTGTCGGTGCGGGTGACCGCGTGGATGTGCATCACCGACAACATGCCCTCCGGCAAGGCGACCCGACCGGGCGACGTGCTGCGGATGCTCGACGGCACGACGGTCGAGGTGCTGAACACGGATGCTGAGGGCCGGCTGGTGCTCGCCGACGGTCTGGTGGCGGCGAGCCGCGAGCGGCCCGACGTGATCTTCGACGTCGCGACCCTCACCGGTGCCGTCCTCGTCGCCCTCGGACACCGTCACACCGGCGTCATGGGCGACGACGATGCTGTCGCGGAGTACCTCACCGTGTCCGAGCAGGTCGGCGAGCTCGCATGGCCGCTGCCGCTCCCCGATTACATGCAGGAGTCGCTGGACTCCCCCATCGCCGACATGATCAACGCCAACATGGGCGACCGCGCGGGCGGCACGATGTTCGCCGGGCTCTTCCTGCAGCGCTTCGTCGGTCGCACCGGTGAAGAGGACGACGCGCCGCGCATCCCCTGGGTGCACCTCGACGTGGCGGGTTCCGCCGAGCACGGCAGCGCACCGTACGGGTTCACAGACAAGGGACCGACGGGGGCGACGGTTCGCTCGCTCGTCGCGTTCGCCGAAGCACGCGCACAGGAGGCATGATGACCACGCATTCGTTCGACATCGTCGTACTCGGTGGCGGCAGCGGCGGGTACGCCGCCGCCCTTCGAGCGGCCGAACTGGGAAAGACTGTCGCGCTGATCGAGAAGGACAAGGTCGGCGGGACGTGCCTGCACCGCGGCTGCATCCCGACCAAGGCACTGCTGCACGCCGCCGAGGTCGCCGATCACGTGCGCGACGCGGCATCCGTCGGCGTGTCAGCCACCTTCGAGGGCGTCGACGCCGCAGGAGTGCGCAGCTATCGCGAGAACATCGTCGCGAAGAAGTTCAAAGGTCTCGAGGGCCTCATCAAGGCCAGGGGCATCACCACTGTCGCCGGCCACGGGCACCTGAACGCCGACCGCAGCGTGAGCGTCGGTGACGACGTCTACGTCGGCGCGGACGTGGTGCTGGCCACCGGTTCGTACAGCCGTTCTCTCCCCGGCCTCGAGATCGGCGGACGCGTCATCACCAGTGAGCAGGCTCTCGCGCTCGATGTGATCCCCGAGCGCGTGCTGGTGCTCGGCGGCGGCGTCATCGGCGTCGAGTTCGCGAGCGTGTGGCGCTCGTTCGGTGCCGAGGTGACGATCATCGAGGCGCTGGAGCACCTGGTGCCGAACGAGGACATCGCCCTCAGCAAGGGGCTCGAGCGCGCGTTCCGTCGCCGCGGCATCGCGTACTCGCTCGGCACGCGTTTCCAGACGGCGACGCAGGACGACGCGAGCGTCACCGTCACGCTCGAGGACGGCAAGACCTTCACCGGCGACTATCTGCTGGTCGCAGTCGGGCGCGGGCCCGTCACGGCCGACCTCGGCTTCGAGGAGGCCGGTGTCACGCTCGAGCGCGGTTTCGTGACGGTCGATGAGGAACTGCGCACAGGCGTCGCAGGTCTCTGGGCCGTCGGCGACATCGTCCCGGGCCTTCAGCTCGCGCACCGCGGCTTCATGCAGGGCATCGACGTCGCCGAGCGGATCGCGGGGCTCTCCCCCGCACCGATCCCGGAATCGCAAATCCCGAAGATCACGTACTGCAACCCCGAGGTCGCATCCGTCGGGGTGACCGAGCAGGCGGCGGTCGCCGAGCACGGCGCGGATGCTGTCACCTCCTACGAGTACAACCTCGCCGGCAACGGCAAGAGCGAGATCATCGGCACCGCAGGCCTCGTCAAGGTCGTGCGGCTCAAAGATGGTCCAGTGCTGGGCGTCCACTTGCTCGGCGACCGCGTGGGCGAACTCATCACAGAGGGCCAGCTCGCCGTGGCCTGGGAAGCCCACCCGGAAGACATCGCACCCCTCATCCACGCCCACCCGACGCAGAGCGAGGCCCTCGGTGAGGCGTTCCTCGCACTCGCCGGAAAACCACTGCACGCCCTCTGAACACCAACCGGTGTCAGGGTCACTAAGCTGAACATGTCACAAACATTCTTGAAGGAGACTCCGTCATGAGCACATCCGTGGTCCTCCCCGCTCTCGGTGAGAGCGTCACAGAGGGTACGGTCACCCGCTGGCTGAAGCAGGTGGGAGACACCGTGCAGGCGGATGAAGGCCTGCTTGAGATCTCGACCGACAAGGTCGATACCGAGATCCCCTCGCCGGTGTCCGGCGTGATCGAGGAGATCCTGGTCGCCGAGGACGAGACCGTCGAGGTCGGCGCCCTGCTTGCCAGGATCGGAGATGGCAGCGCGTCGGCGCCCGCCTCGGATGCTCCGGCAGCCGCCGAGCCCGCGGCAGAGACCGCTCCGACCGAGGCTGAGGCCGCACCGGCTGAAGCGGCACCGGCTGAGGCCGCACCGGCTGAAGCGGCACCGGCTGAGGCCGCGCCGGCGGCCGAGGCCACTCCGGCGCCTGCCGCTGAAGCCGCACCGGCGCCTGCCGCCGAGGCCGCTCCGGCTTCTGCCGCATCCGGTGACTCCACCGACATCCTGCTCCCCGAGCTCGGCGAAAGCGTCACCGAGGGCACCGTCACCCGCTGGCTGAAGCAGGTCGGCGAAGAGATCGCCGTCGATGAGCCGCTGCTCGAGATCTCCACCGACAAGGTCGACACGGAGATCCCCTCCCCTGTCGCCGGCGTCCTGCAGGAGATCCTCGCGGCCGAAGACGAGACGATCGCCGTCGGCAGCGTGCTCGCACGCGTCGGCTCCGGTGCTCCGGCAGCAGCTGCACCGGCCGCTGAGGCTCCTGCACCGGCCGCTGAGGCTCCTGCACCGGCCGCTGAGGCTCCGGCTGCTCCGGCCGCTGAGGCTCCGGCTGCTCCGGCACCCGCTGCCGAGGCTCCCGCGCCCGCCGCTCCGGCACCTGCTGCCGAGGCTCCCGCGCCTGCAGCCCCGGCACCCGCTGCATCCGCCGCGGCCTCGGCCGCTCCGGCACCTGCCGCAGCTCTGGCGCCTGCGGAGTCGGCTCCGGCCGCGAGCGACAGCGTCTACGTCACGCCGCTGGTGCGCCGTCTCGCAACGCAGCAGGGTGTCGACCTCTCGACGGTCAAGGGCTCGGGCGTCGGAGGACGCATCCGCAAGGAAGACGTCCTGAAGGCTGCCGAGTCGAAGTCTGCGGCTCCCGCCGCGGCCCAGGCACCCGCGGCCGCACCGCTCGAGGTTTCGCCGCTGCGCGGCACCACCCAGCCGATGTCGCGTCTGCGCAAGGTCGTCGCCAAGCGCGCGGTCGAGTCGATGCAGCAGACCGCACAGCTCACCACGGTGGTCGAGGTCGATGTCACGAACGTCGCCAGCTACCGCGACAGCGTGAAGGCGGAGTTCCAGCAGAAGACGGGCGACAAGCTCTCCTTCCTGCCCTTCTTCGCATTGGCTGCGGCCGAGGCTCTGCAGGCGTTCCCGATCATCAACTCCACCGTCGACGGCGAGAACATCGTCTACCCCGACACGGAGAACGTCTCGATCGCCGTCGACACGGAGCGCGGACTGCTCACCCCAGTGCTGCGCGACGCCGCCTCGAAGAACCTGGCGCAGATCGCGCACGAGATCGCTGATCTTGCTGCACGTTCTCGCGACAACAAGCTGAAGCCCGACGAGCTCGCCGGCGGAACCTTCACGCTGACCAACACCGGATCGCGCGGCGCGCTGTTCGACACGCCCGTCGTGTTCCTGCCGCAGTCCGCCATCCTCGGCACCGGAACGGTCGTGAAGCGCCCCGGTCTGGTCAAGGTCGACGGCGTCGACGCGATCGCCGTGCGCTCGTACGTCTACCTTGCGCTGTCGTACGACCACCGCATCATCGACGGAGCGGATGCCGCCCGCTTCCTCGGTGCGATCAAGGCACGCCTGGAGGCCGCGGACTTCGCAGCCAATCTCGGAGCCTGAGCACCGCACCACCTAATCTGGCTGGTGCGCGACGTCATACACGTCGCGCACCAGCCAGATGTCGTTGTGGCGTTCGAGCACCATCATCTGCTCTGCGGCTCCGCTCCCGGCATCGATCGGTGTCAGGCGGATCACCGCGACATCACCGTAGTCGTCCACCAGTGAAGCGGTGCTCCCGGACGTGCCGAGCACGACGATGCCATCGGACGGAGACCGTGCGCCCTCCGCCACGGCGTCAGCACAGTGTTCGACGGCTGCCTCGACGCACGCACTGATCGCGTCGAGAAGGCCCGGCACCGCGTCGAGCGCACCGCCCTGGCCCGACGCCGAGTCCGACGGCACCGGTGCGGGTGTCGGTGGCGCCGTCGCCGGGGAGGGCTGCTCGCCATCGCCTAATGCATCAGGTTCTTCCGTGGTCTGCCCGGTCTGGGACGTCGCCACTGCCGGCGCCTCCCCGCCATCGCTGGGCCAGAGAAGCCCGACGATCAGCACGACGATCCCGAATGCCCCGGCCACGAGAACAGTCCGACGACGCGAAGGCTTCGCGGTGCGCGCATCGTCCACTCGACCTCGGGGCGCTGCTCTCGATCGCGCGGGCCGGCGAACGCGCGCTCGCTCGCGCAGGCGCTCCATGACCGCGCGCGCCTCCTGCATCCCCGTTCGCAGCATGGCGGACGCGCTGGACGCGGAGCTCTCTGCGCCCCTCGGCGCGTCGAGCGCGCGCCGCGTCGCCTCCGCGCGGCGACTCCCACCCGCAGCGCGGCGACTCCCACCCGCAGCGCGGCGACTCTCACCCGCAGCGCGCCGGGATCGCCTGCCCTCGATGGGGCGGGCCGCGGCATCCGCTGCCACGAGCCGGGGAGCGACAACGCTCACGCGCTCGGGCGCGAACACGTCGAGCTGCAGAGCCCGTGGCGCGGCGCGCGCGAACAGCTCCTCCTCCCAACGACGGTCGTCGTCGACGGGATGACGCGGCTGGCGCAGCGCAGACGCCGCTTCCTCCAGGTTCCTGATCGTGGCACGATCACTCTGCTGCCGCGCCGCGCGCTCGATCAGCGTCGCCGTGCGCGCCCTGGCGCTTCCGCCATCGCCGTGCACGAACAACGGGCGCCCGTCGCCGGTCAGCCACCAATCACCGAGGACATCGCCGTCCGCACCCAGCTCGCGCACGCCCCGCAGCAGGCTCGCGACGAGGGTGCCAGACTCTCCCGGCGTGAGCGGCGCGCCCGAAGCCTCCCGCCGTCCCAGGAACGTCTCGACGCGTTGCGTGCACCAGGGCAGAAGCGCGTCATGCCCGTCGACCCGACGGCGGATGTCGAGCACCCCGCAGACGTGCTCGGATCCGGAGAACGCCCATCCCGCCCACTCCTGGAGCGTCTCGGTGTCGACGCACACGGCGACGCTCTCCTCGAACGCGACGAGCGTGCCGGCGAACGGCCCCTCCTTCCCGTCGATCGCGCGGATCACGCGATGCACCCCTGGGACAAGGGCGCCATGGTCGACTGCGGCATCCGTCTCGCTCATCGACCCATCACAGCGCAGCGCGTGCGCTGATGGTCCCGACAACCGAGGAATGTGCAAGGATCGGCGGTTTCCCCGAATGTGCAGGACGAGTGCGCCGCCCGCGAACGCGCACATGAACGACGCGAGGACTCGGTAGTCTTGTACTCATGGCTAAGCGTGCTCCAGAACCCGAGAAGCGTCCGGGGTTCTTCTCCCAGATCAAGTCCCTGTTCCGGTTCACGCGTGAGGTGTACGGCTGGCTCCCCTGGGCGCAGATCGCGATCCTCGTCGCGGGCGTACTGCTCGGCCTCGTCGTCGGCTACCTCATCCCGCCGTTCCAGGTGTGGACGCTCATCCTCTGGGCGATCACCGGACTCATGCTCGGCGTGCTCGGCGCCCTCTTCCTGATGACGCGCCTGTCGACCAACGCGATGTACGCGAAGATCGACGGCATGCCCGGCGCCTCCGGACACGTGCTGAGCACGAGTCTCGGCCGGAACTGGCAGGCCTCGGACACTCCCGTCGGCATCAACCCCAAGACTCAGGAGGCGGTCTACCGCGCGATCGGGCGAGGCGGCATCGTCGTCGTGGGTGAAGGCGCCCGTGGCCGGCTCACTCGCCTCGTGAACGAAGAGCGCAGCAAGGCGCAGCGCGTCGCGAACGGCGTTCCCATACACGTGCTCTACGTCGGCCATGGTGACGACGAGGTCGCGATCGCCGACCTCTCGAAGACGATCAAGAAGCTCCCGAAGGCGATCGACAAGACGACGATGGCCGCGGTCATCCGCCGCATCGACTCCGTCTCGCAGTCGGTCTCGTCGCTGCCCATCCCGAAGGGCATCGACCCGACGAAGGTCCGCGCACAGCGTCCGCGCTGAGCCGAAGAGCGGTCACCGCCCGCCGGCTCACGCCACGGCGGCGACGTCAGCTCAGCGGTTCCTTCGGCAGGCGCCGCACCTTCGCCCTGCGACGGCGGCGCTCGGGGATCATCCCGCGCATCTCCTCGAGCTTCCCGAAGCACAGCAGTCGATCATCGGCCTCGAGCACGACGTGCTTGCGCGGGTTGGGGATCACGCTGACCCCGCGGTGCAGCGTCAGTACGGTGATGTCGCGCTCCCAGAGACCGGATTCGCCCAGCGTCTTGCCGACGAGTTCCGCCGCGTTGTGAACGAGCAACTCGGCCACGCCGTATCCCGTCGACACCGTCAAACGCTGACGCACGTCGATCTCAGGGAATGCGACCTGCCCGGCGATGTAGTCGATGATGGCTCCCGCCACGTCGAGATTGGTCGCCTGCTCGATGCCCTGCAGCCCGGGTGAGGAGTTCACCTCCATCACCAGGGGCCCCTCATCGCCTTCGAGCATGTCGACGCCGGCGACCCTCAGTCCCATGATCTGCGCCGACCGCACCGCCACCTGCTCGTACGCGGGGTCGAGCTGGACGCGCTCGACGCTGCCGCCGCGGTGCACGTTGGATCGGAACTCGTCGCCCGCGGCCACGCGACGCATGGCCGCGACGACGCGGTCGCCCACGACGAGCGCACGGATGTCGCGTCCCCTGCTCTCCGCGATGAACTTCTGGATCAGCACGTTCTGCTTCGTCGAATGCAGCGTCTCGATGATCGCTTCGGCGACCTTCACCTGCGGGGCCAGGATGACGCCGATGCCCTGCGTGCCCTCGAGCAGCTTGATGACCACCGGTGCCCCGCCGACCCGCTCGATCGCGGGACGCACATCGGCGCGATTGCGCACGAACGCTGTCGCCGGCATCGCGATGTTGTGGCGCGAGAGGATCTGGTTCGCACGGAGCTTGTCCCTGGCGCTCGAGATGCCGTTGGCCGTGTTGGGCGTGTACACGTCCATCTGCTCGAACTGGCGCACCACAGCGGTACCGAAGTAGGTGATCGAGCTGCCGACGCGAGGGAGGATCGCGTCGTAGTCGCTCAGCGGTCGACCGCGGTAGTGGAGGTCGGGTTCATCCGCCGTCAGATCGATCGCGAACTTCAGCGTGTTCAGCACCTTGACGTTGTGCCCGCGTTGAAGAGCCGCCGCGCGGAGGCGCTGCGTCGAGTACGCCTGCGGAGCGCGGGAGAGAACTGCGAGCTTCACGTATGTTTCCTGCCAAGATGTATCGAGTGACCAAGACATCTCATTCAAACACTCTTACGGGGTGGCGTGAATGGGTGAGCCTGCCTGACGCCGGAGTGGACTGGATCAAGGCCAAGGTCGACACCGGCGCGCGTACGTCCTCGTTGCACGCGTTCGACGTGGAGGAGTTCGAGCGCGAAGGCGAGGCCTGGGTGCGATTCCGTGTGAACCCCTGGCAGCACACCAACGCGGACGCCACGATCGTCGAGTGCCCCGTGCACGACAGACGCGCCGTTCGCAGCTCGTCCGGTCACGCCCAGCGACGAATCGTCGTGCTTCTCGCGATCCGTCTCGTCGATCAGCTCATCGTGTCCGAGGTCACCCTCAGCAATCGCGACGAGATGGGTTTCCGGATGCTGATCGGGCGGGAGGCGCTGCGTCGGGGGTTCATCGTGGACCCCGCGCGCTCCTTCCTGGGCGGCCGTGCCCCCAAGGAGACCCGCCGCCGCAATCGCGGGCGGAACTGACCCCGTCGACGGGCTCCGGATCGGACTCAGGCGCGGATCAGGATGGTGCCCACGAGCTTGTCGTGCAGTCCTCGCTGGTCCTGATCCCAGATCACCGCGGGGATGACGACGACCAGCAGCAGTGTCCGCACGATCGGGCGCCAGAGGCCGACCCATCCCCCGCCCAGCATCACCAATCGCATACCGAGGATGCGGTGTCCCGGACTGCCGCCGATCGTCGGTATGAAGACGATCTGCACGACGGCGAAGATCACGAGCGTGGCGATCGAGTCGTACTGGAAGAACGCGATCGAGATGATCACGGCCGCCGCCCAGTCGATGGCGAGGGCGCCGATGCGACGGCCCACCCTGGCGACGCTGCGCGGGCCGGTCGTGGGGAGTCCGAGACGTTCGCCGGGGTATGTGTTCTCAGCATCCGTCACACGTCCAGTCTATCGGCGGTCTGTAACATGGCGGAAACATAGAGGACATGGTGGGGTAACCCCTCGGCCATAACCTGCTTGCAGCCTTCGAGGCCCCGATCCGCATCATCTGGAGTGATAAATGTTCACCGATTCGTCCGAGGTTCTGAGCTATATCAAGGAGAACGACGTCAAATTCCTTGACATCCGTTTCACTGATCTGCCCGGTGTCCAGCAGCACTTCAACATCCCTGCGTCGACGGTCGACGAGGCGTTCTTCACCGACGGCCAGCTGTTCGACGGCTCCTCCATCCGCGGATTCGCGAGCATCCACGAGTCGGACATGCAGCTGATCCCCGATGTCACCACCGCGTACGTCGACCCGTTCCGCGAGGCGAGCACCCTCGTGATGCTGTTCGACATCTACAACCCGCGCACGGGCGAGATCTACTCGAAGGACCCGCGTCAGGTCGCGAAGAAGGCGGAGAAGTACCTCGTCTCGACCGGTATCGCCGACACGGCGTTCTTCGCTCCCGAGGCGGAGTTCTACATCTTCGATGACGTCCGCTACTCGGTGACCTCGAACTCCAGCTTCTACAGCGTCGACTCGGAAGAGGGCGCCTGGAACACCGGTCGCGAAGAAGAGGGCGGCAACCTCGGCAACAAGACCCCGTACAAGGGCGGCTACTTCCCGGTGAGCCCGGTCGACAAGACGGCTGACCTCCGCGACGACATCACCCTCAAGCTGATCGAGGCCGGCTTCATCCTTGAGCGTTCGCACCACGAGGTCGGCACCGGCGGACAGCAGGAGATCAACTACCGCTTCGACACGATGGTGCACGCGGCGGACGACATCCTGAAGTTCAAGTACATCGTCAAGAACACCGCTGAGGAGTGGGGCAAGTCGGCGACGTTCATGCCGAAGCCGCTCTACGGCGACAACGGCTCGGGCATGCACACGCACCAGTCGCTGTGGAGCGACGGCAAGCCGCTGTTCTACGACGAGGCCGGCTACGGCCAGCTCAGCGATGTGGCCCGCTGGTACATCGGTGGGATCCTGGCGCACGCGCCGGCGCTGCTCGCCTTCACGAACCCGACGCTGAACAGCTACCACCGCCTGGTCAAGGGCTTCGAGGCTCCGGTCAACCTGGTCTACTCCGCCGGTAACCGCTCGGCGGCGATCCGCATCCCGATCACGGGCTCGAACCCCAAGGCCAAGCGCATCGAGTTCCGCGCACCGGACGCTTCGGGCAACCCGTACCTCGCGTTCGCCGCGCAGCTCATGGCAGGCCTCGATGGCATCAAGAACCGCATCGAGCCGCACGAGCCGGTCGACAAGGACCTCTACGAGCTCCCGCCCGAGGAGGCCAAGAACATCCCTCAGGTGCCGAACTCGCTGCTGGACTCGCTCGACGCTCTGCGTGACGACCACCAGTTCCTTCTTGAGGGCGGCGTCTTCACGCCCGAGCTCATCGAGACCTGGATCTCCTACAAGATCGAGAACGAGATCCTGCCGATGGCGCAGCGTCCGCACCCGTTCGAGTTCGAGCTGTACTACGGGGTCTGACCGCCCCTGCCCCGAGAGAGCCCGCCTCAGCATCGCGCCGAGGCGGGCTCTCTCGCGTCACGACGAACGCGGATCCGAGTGTCTAGGCTGAGGCACGTGGCTCCCGAGATTCCCGCAGGCATCAGCCTCCAGCTCAGTCGGGTCACGACAGTGCTGCGGGCTGTCCTGGGGGACGACATCGAGGGCATGATCCTTTTCGGCTCGGCTGTCGACGGCGGGTTGAAGCCGCACAGCGACATCGATGTGCTGGTTCTCGTGCACAGCCCGCTGTCATCCGGCACTCGGCGGGAGATAGTGGATGCCCTGCTCCTGGTGTCCGCCCCGCCCGGCGACGATCCCGATCTGCGGGCCGTCGAGGTCACCGTTCTGCGGCACGACGACGTTCATCCGTGGCGATACCCGCCGACACGAGAGCTCCAGTTCGGCGAGTGGGAGCGCGCAGAGATCGATGCGGGACACTACCCGCGACGCGAGGTGGATCCTGACCTCGCGATCATCATCACCAAAGCCCGCCACCACAACGTCGTGCTGCACGGTCCATCGGCGGAGCACCTGCTCCCGATCGTCCCCACCGACGACCTCCTCCGTGCGCTCTCGGACACCATCGCGCAGTGGCAGCGACCGCAGGACTGGGAAGGCGACGAGCTGACCGTGGTCCTGGCCCTGGCTCGGCTCTGGTACACGGCCGAGACGGGCGACATCGCTGCGAAGGACGCCGCGGCGTCATGGGCGCTAGCCCGCCTCCCGGATCACCTGCATCCTCTGCTCAGGATGGCCAGGGCGATCTATCTCGGCGACGCCCGGGACGAGCTGTCGTCTGATCCGAACGCCCTCGAAGACCTCATCCGTGCGTTGAGGGTTCGCGTCGAACGCGCTCTCGACGCGCCGTGACCGTTCCGGATCCACTGATGTCCGGGCGCGGACGTTAAGGTGCAGTATGGGCAGACTCAAATACGATCACACGGCCGAGGCGATCGGGATCGAAGACGAGACGCTGGCGCACCTGAAGGTCATCGTGGCGACGAAACTGCGGCGCCAGGAGAGCTTCATGATGACGTGGCTTCCGATCGATGGCGAACCCAACGGCCGGATGAGCGCGTGGATCCACCCTGCCGTGCCGTTGGTGTTCATGTTCGACAGCGTCGAAGTCCCCCCGATCGATGCGAAGCGACTGGAGGAGATGATGCACGCGACGAACGCCACCGGCGAGCTCATCCTCGATCACCTCGTGCGCGTCGAGATCGAGTGACTCCGGCCGATCAGTGCACGCGCACTGCGCCGGCCTGAACCCGCACCTCGAACGATGAGACCTCGCCGACCTCTTCTCCATCGACCTCGAAGGCCAATGGCTGCTCGAGTTCGACCTTGATCCGCTCGGCGGTGAGGTGCCGGGTGGACTCGGTGCTCACTGCCGTCTCGTCACGCGTGAGAAGGCGACGGATGCCGTTGTCCCAGACGACGGAGCGCACGGTGTCGAGCCACTGCAGCGCGCCGTCGGCGCTCACGAGCAGCAGATCGAGCAGGCCGTCGTCGAGCTTCGCATCCGGCAGCAGGCGGATGCCGCCCTGCACCATGCCGCAGTTGCCGATCAGGAGTGTGTGTCCGCGCACGTCCTGCGCCTCTCCCCCGTCCAGTGCGATCGAGATGCTCGTCATCTCCGTGCCGGCCATGGCGCGTCCCATCGCCTCGACGTAGGCGAGCCAGCCCGCGCGATCCTTGAGATCGTCGTCGGTCTCCACGAGCATCTGCGCGTCGACACCGAACCCGACCATGACCATGAACGCCTGGTCCTCGCCGCCGGTGTTGACCCAGCCGAGATCGATCCGCCTGGTCTCGCCGTCGCTGATCCGGGCGAGCGCGGCGGGGATGTCGTCCAGCGGCACCTCGAGGTTGCGCGCCAGCAGATTGCCCGTGCCCTGAGGCACGATGCCGAGTGCGGCGTCCGATCCGGCAAGGGCTTCTGCGACCGCTCGCACCGTGCCGTCGCCGCCGACCGCGATCACGGTCTCGCAACCCGCCTCGAGGGCTTCCTTCGCCATGCCGAGGCCGGGGTCCTCTTCGCTCGTCTCCCACCACTGGACATCGCCGTCGATCGCCTCGGCGACAGCCGTCCGCAGCACGTCCTCCTCGATCTTCGACGGGTTCCAGATGATGCCGATCTTCGTCGCTGTCATGTGCTCAGCCTGAGCCAGCGCCGACGATTGCGCAACTCAGCCGTAGAAGAGGTTCTCGAACGCCCGACGTGCTCGTCTGGTGACGCCGAGGTAGTCCTCCTCGACGGCCGTGGCCGACCTGTCGGGGTAGCCGAGCAGATGACCGAGCGCATCGAGTTCACGGCGATCGGCCGGAAGCATGTCAGAGGTGTGTCCCGTCCGCAGCGTGATGGCCGAACGCAGCCTGCTGGCCAGCAGCCATGCCTCGCGGAGCTTGTCCGCATCATCCGCCGGGATGAGGTCAGCGTCGACTGCGGCGTGAAGGGCGTCCAACGTCGACGTCGTCCGCAGCGCCGGCACCGCATGAGCGTGCTGCAGCTGCACGAGCTGGATCAGCCACTCGACATCGCTCAGTGATCCCGGCCCGAGCTTGAGGTGACGTCGCGGGTCTGCGCCCTGGGGAAGCCGCTCGCCCTCCACCCTCGCCTTGATCCGCTTGATCTCGCGCAGACCCTGCTCGTCGACCTGTTCCGGATAGCGGATGCTGTCGGCGAGTTGCATGAACTTCGTGAGCAGCTGCGCGCTGCCTGCGACGCCACGAGCGCGCAGGAGCGCCTGCGCCTCCCAGGACACCGACCAACGCCGGTAGTACTCGGTGTACGCCGCCATGGAACGCACCACGGGACCCTGTCGTCCCTCCGGGCGCAGATCCGCATCGAGCTCGAGCGGCACGCGGTGATCGGTCAGGTGCTCGCGGAGGCCGGCGACCAGCTTGGTCGAGAGGGTCTGCGCACGCTGAGGATCGATCCCGTTGGCATCGTAGACGTACAGGATGTCGGCATCGGATCCGAAGCCCAGCTCCGCGCCGCCGAAGCGCCCCATGCCGATCACGGCGAAATCGAGTGCATCGTCCTCTGGAGGCACCACTTCGCGGCGCACGGCTCGCAGACCCGCCTGAATCGTCGCGTCGGTGATCGCAGTGAGCGATGTCGCGATCTCCTCGATGGTGAGGACGTCGAGCACAGCGCCCATGGCTGTGCGCAGCAGCTCCCGTCGTCGAAGCGCGCGTACGGCCTTCAACGCAGGGCCCACCGACTTGTGACGTGTCTGGATGGCCCGTGCCTCTTCGTAGAGCTGCGACGCGGCGCGCGGACGAAGCCGCTCCGGGCTGTCCAGCCACGCCACCGACTCGGGTATCCACTCCATCAACTCGCCGATGTAGCGCGAGGCCGACAGCAGGCGCGTCAGGCTCTCCGCTGCGCCGGACGAGTCGCGCAGCATCCTCAGGAACCAGGAGGTGTCGCCGAGTCGTTCGCTGATCCTCCGGAACGCGAGCAGGGCGTAGTCGGGATCGCTGCCGTCCGCGAACCAGCGCACCATGATCGGCATCAGATGGCGCTGGATCGTGACCTTTCGGCTGATGCCGGAGGTGAGCGCGCCGATATGACGCAATGCGCCCGCAGCATCCCTGAACCCGATGGCGGCGAGACGATCATGAGCCTGCGCCGTCGAGAGGGTGCGCTCCTCCTCCGGAAGCGCGGCGACGGCGCTCAGCAGCGGCCGGTAGAACAGTCGGGTGTGGATGTCGCGGACTTCGCGTCGCACGCTCTCCCAGAGCGCCCAGATCCCGTCTCCGGTGTCAGCCAGCCCGGTGGCCCTGGCGAGGATGCGCAGCTCGTCGGTCGTTCTGGGCATGAGGTGCGTGCGGGAGAGCTCCCGCAACTGCAGGCGGTGCTCGAGGAGGCGGAGCGTCCGGTAGTCCGTCGCGAAGGTCGCCGCGTCCTCGCGTCCGATGTACCCGCCTGCCACGAGGGCGTCCAGGCTCTCCAGGGTTCCCTTGGTGCGCAGGCTCGGGTCCGTGAGCCCGTGCACGAGCTGCAGCAACTGCACCGTGAACTCGATGTCGCGCAGGCCGCCCGTTCCCAGCTTGATCTGGTGGGCCGCGTCCTCGGGGTCGATGTGCTCGGTGACGCGCTCGCGCATCCGCTGCACGCTGTCCACGAAGTTCTCGCGTGCCGCGCTCGACCAGATCTTCGGCTGCACGGCGTCGATGTATGCCTCACCGAGCGCCGGATCGCCGGCGAGCGGTCGTGCCTTGAGAAGAGCCTGGAACTCCCAGCTCTTCGCCCATCTGTCGTAGTACGCCAGATGAGAGCCGAGTGAGCGCACCAGCGCTCCCTGCTTGCCCTCGGGACGAAGGTTCGCGTCCACCTCCCACAGCGGCGGCTCCACCTCGATGCCGGACAGCCCGCGCATCGTCTCGATGGCGAGCTTCGTCGCGATGTCGATCGCGCGGCCCTCGTCGAGTCGCTCCTCATCCGCGGTGCCGCCGACGAAGATCACGTCGACGTCGCTCACGTAGTTGAGTTCTCGGGCTCCCGCCTTGCCCATCCCGATGATCGCGAGCTGCGTGAGAGCGACTTCGTCTCGTGAACGCGCGGCGGCGACCCTGGTTCGGGCCACCGCGAGCGATGCTTCCAGCGCCGCCCCTGCGGCATCCGCGAGAGCGGCGGACACCGCGGCGATCCGGAGCGCGGGTTCAGGTGCCGAGAGATCGACGGCGGCGATCTCGGCGAGCGAGCGACGGTACTCGACCCGGAGTGCGACCAGCGCGGAATCGTCTGCGGTGCCGGCGAATCCGTCCTCGGCGCCGACGGCGTCGAGCAGACGCTCGCGCAGTGCCACCGCGCTCGGCACCAGCGGCCCCACCTCGCTCAGCACGGAGAGCTGCGCAGGATGTCTGAGGAAGAAGTCCGCCAACCCGGTCGACGCACCGAACACGCGCCAGCACACAGCGCGCGCTTCTTCATCCCGCAGCACCTGCTGCAGCGCGATCGGGTCACGACGCGCCACTCGCACCATCCCGGCGGCCGCACCGTCGGGATCCGCGCAGACCGCACCGTCGACGAGTGCCGCGCGGTCGATGCCGACCAGCGTCGACAGTTCGTCGAGCACCTCGGCTGCAGCCCTCAGCTCCGTGAAGCCGATCTTCGCGAGGGAGGACAGTGAGGAGGTGGAGTCCGATCGAGCCATCGGCTCAGAGAAGCTCGAGGTTGCTCTTCAGCTCGAACGGCGTGACCTGACCGCGGTAGGCCTCCCACTCCTTGCGCTTGTTGAGCAGCACGTAGTTGAAGACCTGCTCGCCGAGGGTCTCTGCGACGAGCTCCGAGGACTCCATGTGCTCCAGTGCGTGGTCGAGGCTGGCGGGCAACGAGGAGTATCCGAGAGCACGACGCTCCGCGTCGCTCAGCGACCACACGTTGTTCTCCGCCTCAGGCGGCAGCTCGTACTCCTCTTCGATCCCCTTGAGCCCGGCCGCGAGCAGCAGCGCATAGGCGAGGTACGGGTTGGCCGCAGAATCGAGGCCGCGGTACTCGACGCGCGAGGACTGGCTCTTGTGCGGCTTGTACATCGGCACGCGGATGAGGGCCGAGCGGTTGGTGTGCCCCCAGGTCACGAAGCTCGGCGCCTCGTCACCGCCCCACAGCCGCTTGTACGAGTTCACGAACTGGTTCGTGACGGCGGCGATCTCGTTGGCGTGCTTGAGCAGGCCGGCGATGAAGTGCCGCCCTGTCTTGGAGAGCTGGTACTGCGCACCCTCCTCCCAGAAGGCGTTCTGATCGCCTTCGAAGAGCGACATGTGCGTGTGCATGCCGCTGCCTGGCTGGTCGCTCATCGGCTTCGGCATGAACGTGGCGTACACGCCCTGCTCGATCGCGACCTCCTTGACGACCGTGCGGAATGTCATGATGTTGTCGGCCATCGTGAGCGCGTCCGCGTAGCGCAGGTCGATCTCGTTCTGACCCGGTCCGCCCTCGTGGTGGCTGTACTCGACCGAGATGCCCAGGTCTTCCAGCATCCGCACCGAACGTCGGCGGAAGTCGTGCGCCGTCCCACCCGGCACGTTGTCGAAGTAGCCGGCGGAGTCGACCGGCACCGGCCCCTCAGGGCCGATCAGCGACGACTTGAGCAGATAGAACTCGATCTCGGGGTGAGTGTAGAACGTGAAGCCGGCGTCGGCGGCCTTGGCGAGCGTGCGCTTGAGCACGTGCCGCGGGTCGGCAACGGCGGGCTGGCCGTCAGGGGTGGTGAGATCGCAGAACATGCGGGCGGTCGGGTCGACCTCGCCGCGCCACGGCAGCGTCTGGAAGGTCGTCGGGTCGGGCTGCGCGAGCAGGTCGGACTCGTACGTGCGAGTGAGGCCCTCGATCGCGGAGCCGTCGAATCCGATGCCCTCGGCGAACGCGCCCTCGACCTCGGCCGGCGCGATCGCCACCGACTTCAAAGTGCCGATCACGTCGGTGAACCAGAGGCGCACGAACTTCACGCCGCGCTCTTCGATCGTGCGCAGCACGAAGTCCCGCTGCTTGTCCATTCCCATATGACTAGTGCTTCCCATCCGCGTCGGTCGCCTTGTGCACGTCGGTCGCCTTGCGCCAGTCCTCGTCGATGGCTTCCTCCACCGCCCACGCCTCCGAGCGCGCGCGCAGCAGGTCCAGTGCACCCGCAGCCGCCTCGGCGGTGTCGAAGGGACCGATTCGGTCGACAGCGGGCGACTCGTAGCCGTGCTCCACCTGGCCGGTGCTGGTGTTGTACCAGTACTTGCGCTCCCCGCTGGACATGTATGAATCCTCACCGCGAGACATGGCCGCTCCCTTCGTAAGCTTCTGTCACGATCCTACTGTCGTCTCGCGTGCTCGCTAGGCTATTGACCATGGCAAAAGCGATCGGCGTCGACATCGGCGGCACAGGCATCAAAGCAGGAATCGTCGACCTCGACAAAGGGTCCCTCGACTCGGATCGTGTTCGCGTGGACACCCCCAAGGGTGCATCTCCTGACGACGTCCTCAAGGCCGTCAACGAGGTACTCGACACACTCGAGGTGCGGGAGTCGGATCTGCCTCTCGGCGTGGCCTTCCCGGCGATCGTGAAGAACGGCAAGACGCTCTCGGCGGCCAACGTCTCCGACAAGTGGATCGGCTTCGAGGCCGAGAAGTTCTTCGAGGACGGCCTCGGCCGTCACATCGCCTTCGTGAACGACGCGGATGCCGCCGGAGTCGCCGAGGTGCGCCACGGCGCGGCGCGTGACGTCGACGGACTCACGATCCTCGCCACGCTCGGCACCGGCATCGGCTCGGCGTTCCTGTACGACGGCGTCCTGCTGCCGAACACCGAACTCGGCCACCTGCTCTACAACGGCACGACGGTCGGCGACGCGTCCATCGAGCGGTGGACGGCGTACTCGGCGATGGAGCGCGAGAAGCTCTCGTGGGAGGACTGGGCGGCACGGCTCCAGGTGTTCTTCTCGCACGTCGAGTTCCTGTTCAGCCCCGACCTCTTCGTCGTCGGCGGCGGCGTGTCCAAGCACCCGGAGAAGTTCATCCCGCTGCTCGAGCTCAACACGCCCATCATCCCGGCCATCCACCGCAACTCGTCGGGCATCATCGGAGCCGCGTCTCTCGCGGCCGACTGATCCCGCCCCGACCACATACGAAGGGCTCGGCGACCTGATCCGGTCGCCGAGCCCTTTGACATGGTGGGGCCCCGCGCAGGGACTATGGTCTTCTCATGAAGCCCGACGAGCTTTGGCTGGCGCAAGATGGCAACTTCACCCAAGTGCGCGTCAAAGGCCCTGTGGCGCGGTTCGTGAGTTACGTCGGCGGTGTGATCGAGCTGCTCATCGGCCCCGCCTTGATGATCACACTCGCAGTCGTCGGCGCGTTCGAGTTGCCCACGCTGATCGGCGGAGTGGCGATCATCGTCATCGTCGGCGGGCTGGGACTGGCAACGATCGTCTCCACCGCCCGCATGCAGCGACGGGTGCGCCGCCTCGAGCTGCACGGTCGTCCAGCGACCGCCGAGGTACAGGATCCGAGATCTGTGATTCTCGGAGAAGAGACAGGTGTCGAAGTCACCTTGCGCATCAGCGGGCCTGGCGTTCCTGCGTTCGAGGCGAAGCACCGAGGCAGTGACAGTGCCATCGAACGCTTGGGGCGGTCGTTCCCTGTCATCGTCGATCCGTCCGATGGCGCCTACATGATCGTGCGCTGAAAGGGACTGGCCCTTAGGTGACCATGTGGCCAGGTCAAGACTGATTAAACGAATGGGCCGGCCTGTACGCCGGGTTCTGTTCCGGGGCCTCTCTCGAGGATTCCCTTCGACGGCCATCTCTCTCGGCGACACGTTGCCGTGCCGCTCCAGCGGTCTACCCGAGGACTCGGCGAGCCGCGTCAACATCCTCTGTCTGACCTTGCTCCGGACGAGGTTTACCTGGCGGGTCATGTCACCATGACCCCCGGTGGTCTCTTACACCACCCTTTCACCCTTACCGGGGCGAGCCCCGGCGGTCTGCTCTCTGTGGCACTTTCTCGCGGATTGCTCCGGGTGGGTGTTACCCACCATCCTGCCCTGTGGAGCCCGGACGTTCCTCGGTGCGGTCTCCCGCAACGCGACCGTCCGGCCGACCCATTCGCACTCCCAGTCTACTTCTCCGCAGTCCGGACGATTCGCAGGTCAAGGGGCACATCGATCGGGAAGCCGCCGAACAACCGTCGGGTCGCGACGGCGGCCGCCTGCCGCACGGCGTCTGCCGCGGCTTCCGCGGACTCCGCCGGAACGTGCAGGATGACCTCGTCGTGGAGGAAGAAGGCCAGATGCGCGTTATGCGCGAAGGGCCCGGATGCCGCGGCCGGAGTCGATGCTTCCGGAAGTCCGCGCAGTCGGTGCCGGATCTCGGCGAGCCAGATCAGCGCCCATTCGGCGGCCGTGCCCTGCACCACGAAGTTTCGGGTGAAGCGGCCGCGCTCGCGCGCACTCTGCCGCGCGCGCTTCACCTCGATCGGGTCGACGTCCGCACCACTCGCATCGCCCTGTGCGACCTGCCATGCCGCATCGGGACGAGGCGAGGACCGGCCGAGGCTCGTCGACACCACCCCGCCGTCCTCTCCTGTGCGGGCGGCATCGTCGACGAGCCGCATGGCCCGCGGATACACCTTGCGCAGTCGAGGGACCAATCGCCCGCTGTCGCCAGTGGTGGCCCCGTACATCGCACCGAGCACGGCGTACTTCGCCTCCTCACGCGTGGCCACCGCCCCGGATGCCACGACGCCCGCGTAGAGATCACGCCCCCTGGCCGCCTCTGCCATCGCCTTGTCACCGGCCATCGCCGCCAGCATGCGCGGCTCGAGCTGGGCGACGTCCGCGACGACCAGCATCCAGCCCTCATCCGCGTGCACGGCAGGACGGAGGATGCGCGGGATCTGCAGAGCTCCCCCGCCAGATGACGCCCAACGGCCGGTGACGACGCCCCCGGGGATGTACACAGGGCGGAAGCGACCGTCGTGCACCCACTCGGACAGCCACGCCCAACCGTTAGCGCTCAGCAGGCGCGAGAGCTTCTTGTAGGCCAGCAGCGGCTCGATAACCGGATGCGCTACCTCGCTCAGCTCCCACTGGCTCGTCGATTCGACGTTCACGCCCACGCGATGCAGCGCTCGGAGCAGTTTCACATGGCTGTCGAGGTGGAGCTGCGCGTCACCGAGGTGGAAGCGCACCTTCTCAGCGAGTTCTGCCATGCGCGCGGGTTGGCCGCCACCCGCAGGTCTCGGACCGAGCACATCGACGAGGATGCGGTCGTGCGCCTCGGCATCCCACGGTACTCCGCCCGCGCGCATCTCCTCGGCGATCAATCCGCCTGCCGATTCCGCCGCGCACAGCAGCGACAGCCGACCCGTCTTGTCCGACGCGATCACCCGGCACTGTTCGCCGTACTGCTCGAGCAGGTCATCCACGGAGTCGCCGGACGGTCGCGCGATCAGGTCGAACAGCGCCGGGGCGCCGTCATCCGCGTCGCGTGGGAGCCAGTCCGCGGAGGGCGCGAGCGGGCGCGCCACGCTGTCGGTGTCCCTGAGGATCGCATGGCACAGCAGCAGGTCGTGCGCCCGCGTCAGGAGGACACCCTCGCCCAGCAACCGCGGGTACAGCTCTCTCGCGCTGCGGATCACCCAGCGCGGGGACCGCGTGCTTTCGGTGTCGCGCACCCACTCGACGAGGTCGGCCCGCGGGAGTTCGATGCGATCGCGCTCCGCGCCGTCGGCGTCGAGTTCGACGGCGATGAAGTCACCGCTGCCGGCGGACGCCAGCAGGATTCTCGCGTCCGATGCGGACGCCCCCTTCACAGGCCTGATTCGTCGGTGCGCACGAGGATGGCGCCGCACTCGGGGCAGGACAGCACGGCGTCGGGCGCTGCCTGACGCACTTCGCTCATATGCGTTCCCGACAGCATCATCCGGCACCCCTCGCAGGTTCCGCGGCGCAACAGGCCGACGCCGATGCCACGAGATGCGCGGCGCTCGTAGTCGGCGAGCAGATCGGCGGGAATGGTCCCCGTGATGGCCGCGCGATCACGCGCGAGGTGCTCGCCCTCGGTCGTCGCCGCCGCCACCGCCGCCTTCGCCTGCGCGGTGAGCTCGGTTCCCTCCGCCGTGGTCACATCGATGAGAGCCTGCTGGGCCGCGACGGCGGCCTCGGCCTCTTCCACGCGCGACATGACTTCGAGCTCCATGTCCTCCAGATCGCTGACCCGCTTGGCGAGGCTGGCGAGCTCGTGCTCGAACGCCTGCGCATCCTTCGAATTGGTGGTGGCGGCCAGCCGCTCGGAGTCGCGCGTGCGCCGCTGCTCCACGAGCTTCACGTCGGATTCGAGTCGAGCGAGTTCGGTGCGAGCGTCGTCGCGGGCACCCGTGAGGGCCGTAAGCTCGCGCAGCTGCTCCTGGCGCTCTTTCGCGAGCTCGTTGATGCGCGGTCCCTGCGGCGGCGTGGTGCGTGCGCGCTCGGCCTGCTGGATACGGCGATCCAGGTCGGCGACGTCGAGAAGGAGGCGCTGATGCTCGGGGCTGGCGTTCACATCTCCAACTTACCCGCGCCCGTGGACATCCGACGATCGGATCGTTCAGCCGGGCGTGCCATCGACGTACGACCAGACCCCGTCCTCGCGGATGAACCGGCTGCGTTCCTTCATCGATGCTTGCGCACCATCTTCCCTGTAGAACGCCTCGAACGACACGATCCCTGCGGAATCGAACGGACCGCCCGCCTCGGTCTCGAGAATGTCGAGGCGCGTCCATCGGAGATCGTCGTCGAGGTCGAGGTCGAGCGGCCGGGTCGACGCGTGCCAGGAACGAAGAAGATACGCAGCATCCCCGACCGCGAACGCCGTGAATCTCGAACGCATGAGACGCTCTGCCGTCGGTGCTTTCGCACCACCGGAGAGCAGCGGGCCGCAGCACGACTCGAATGTGTCGCCGGAGAGGCAGGGACATCGCATGTGTCCATTGTGCCGCGTACGCTGATGGGCGAACCTGAAGGAGAACACGATGACCGCTCTGCCCACCCGCACAGCCCACAACGGCTTCACCCTCCCCGCCATCGGGCTGGGAACGTACCGACTCAACGGCGCGGAGGGGGCTGCGGCGATCGCCGCGGGAATCGACGCCGGCTACCGCTTGATCGACTCGGCGTTCAACTATGAGAACGAGGGAACCGTAGGGCGCGGCGTGGCGGATGCGACGACAGATCGTTCCGAGGTCATCGTCACCACCAAGCTCCCCGGCCGCCACCACCCCGTCGAGAAGGCGCGTACGAGCATCGAGGAGAGCCGGTTCCGTCTGGGCCTGGACGCGACGGATCTGCACTTGATCCACTGGCCCAACCCCATCCAGGACGAGTACGTGCAGGCGTGGACGGCACTCGTCGACGCGCAGCAGCGCGGCGTGGTCCGGCAGATCGGCGTGTCCAACTTCCTGCCGGAGCACCTGGAGCGACTCGAGCACGAGACCGGTGTGCGCCCCGTGGTGAACCAGATCGAGCTGCACCCGTACTTCCCCCAGGAGGAGCAGCTCGCCTACCACCTCGAGCACGGCATCATCACCGAGGCGTGGAGCCCGATCGGTCGAGCGAAGTCGCTGCTCGAGGAGCCGGTGATCGTCGAGGTCGCGACCGCTCACGACATCTCGCCCGCGCAGGCCGTACTTGCCTGGCACGTCGCGCGTCAGAGCGTCGCGATCCCGAAGGCCTCGTCGCTGGAGCACCAGCGTGCGAACCTCGCCGCAGCATCCGTCGTCCTCGACGACGCCGAGGTCGCCGCGATCACTGCCCTGGGGCGTGCGGACGGCCGCCTGTTCGACGCCGACCCGAGGTCGCACGAGGAGTCCTGAGCGGCGGCACCGCCGCAGATCAGACGATGGTCGTCAACACGCCGCCATCTGCTCGCAGGGCCGCGCCGTTGGTCGCCGACGACAACGGACTCGCGAGGTAGAGCGCGAGGTTGGCGATCTCGTCCGGTTCGATGAAGCGCTGGAGCAGCGACGTCCTGTTCTCACCGATGATGGCCGTCTTCATCGCATCCTCCGCGATGCCCTGCGCCTGCGAGAGCGTGGTCACGGTGTCTGCGACGCCGTCGGAGTACGTCGGGCCCCCCAAGATCGTGTTCACCGTCACCTCTGTACCGCGGGTGAGCTTCGACAACCCGTTGCTCAGCGCCAGCATCGCGGCTTTCGTGACGCCGTAATGCACCATGTCAGCCGGGATGTTCACGCCTGACTCGCTGCCGATGAAGAGGATGCGACCCCAACGCCTCTCGAGCATCTTCGGGAGGGCGTGTCGCGAGAGGCGCACCGCACTCATGACGTTGACGTCGAAGTAGCGCTGCCAATCGTCGTCGCCGATATCGCTGAAGGCTGCGAGCTCGAACAGCCCGACGTTGTTGACCAGGACGTCGACGTCACCCAGCTCTGCGATCAGCCGCGCTGTCTGCCGCTCATCCCCGAAGTCCGCGACGATGCCCGTGACGGCGGCGCCTGCATCCCGTGCCTTCAGTCGACGAATCGCGTCGTCGACCGTCTCCTCGCTGCGGCCGTTGATGGTGACCGACACGCCTTCGTCGAGCAGTGCGCTCGCGATCGCGAAGCCGATCCCCTGCGTCGATCCGCTCACGAACGCTTTCCGGCCGTGCAGTTTCAGTTCCATCTCGCTCCGATCACTTTCTCAGTAAAGTCATGCTCCATCATTTGACTTGACTGCGCAAGTCAATCGCGTAGTCTGCTGGCATGTCCGATCTTCCTGACTCCACGGCTCTCGACGACGATGAGCTGGCGACCTGGTCGTCTCTGGCCACACTCCTCGAGTGGCTGCCCGCAGCGCTCGATGCGCAGCTGCTCGCCGATTCCGAGATGACGCACTTCGAGTACGGGATCCTGTACGCCCTGGCGGACGCCCCCGAGACGACCCTCCGCATGAGCGTGCTCGCCGACTACGCGAACAGCTCGCTCTCCCGTCTCTCACGCGCAGCCTCTCGCCTGGAGAAACGGGGGTGGATGCGGCGGGTCCCCGACCCGGCTGACGGCCGCTTCACGCTCGCGACGCTCACGGACGCGGGGATGTCCAAGGTCGAGCAGGCGAGCCCCGGACACGTGAAGATCGTGCGCCGGCTGGTCTTGGACCCGCTGACGGCCGCGCAGGCGAAGCAGTTGACGTCGATCAGTCGTCGAATCCTCGGCGCGATCCGCGAGGACGAGGGCTGGCGACCCGCCGCGCTTCGCTGACGCCACGGAATACCCGCAGACGCCTGCGCCTTGCATCCGACATGAGAGCAATCGTGTACACGGACAAGGGCGGCTCCGAGACGCTCACATTGATCGAGCGCGAGGCGGGGCAGCCGGGTCCGGGTGAGGTGCGCGTCCGCATCCATGCGTCCGGAGTGAATCCCACCGACTGGAAGGCGCGGGCATCGACGGGAGCGCCGATGCCTTTCGATCATGTCGTGCCGAATCAGGACGGCGCCGGTGTCGTGGATGCCGTCGGCGACGACGTCGCAGATCTGCAGGTGGGCGATCGCGTGTGGCTGTACCTCGCCGCGCATGAGCGTCCGACCGGTACCGCGCAGGACGTGACGATCGTCCCCGCCATCCGCGCCGTACGTCTCCCGGACGGTATCGACTTCGACGTCGCCGCGAGCCTCGGCGTTCCCGCCATGACCGCGCATCGCGCGCTGACCGTGCACGAGTTCGGCCCTTCGCGCCTCGCACCAGGTGCCCTCTCCGGTCGCATCGTACTGGTGCAGGGCGGGGCAGGAGCGGTAGGGCACGCGGCGATCCAGCTCGCCGTCTGGGCAGGAGCGACCGTTCTCACGACCGTGAGCAGCGATGAGAAGGAGACCCTCGCCCGCGCAGCCGGTGCCCACCATGTGTTCCGCTATCCCGACGAACGACTGGCCGAGCGCATCCTCGAGGTCGCGCCCGGCGGCGTGGATCACATCGTCGAGGTCTCGCCCGCGATGAACGCGGCCCTGGACGTCGCCGTGGTCGCGAACCACGGTTCGATCGCGTTCTACGCGAACGACAAGGGCGACACGATCACCATCCCGATCATCGCCACCTTCGCGAAGAACACGCGTTGGCAGGGGCTGCTGCTCTACACGGTCGGCGAGGATGCTCTCGCTGCGGCGGTGAAGGACATCACGTCCGCGCTGGAGGACGACGCGCTTCCGGTCGGAGGGGCGGTCGGGCTCCCCCTGACCTGGTTTCCTCTAGAGGAGACGGCTGCCGCGCACGACGCCGTGCAGCAGGGCACGATCGGGAAGGTGCTCATCCGCGTCGCAGAGGACGACTGACTCGGCGCGGCACTCGCGTCGTCCGTTCGGACCGACACGGTCGGGTCATCCTCCGGTACCGATGGATATGGGCCCTGCGGTGGATGCGAGCGGTGGTCGCGGCTCGTAGCGTTGATGTTGTCGCCGTGAGCCAGAAGGCACGGCAGAGGGTCAGGCACTCGGGCAAAGCCGACCCCGGGCGGGGTCAGCGATCGGGTTCGCGGCCCCGCCCCTTTCATCAGGGCGCCGCAGAAGAGCAGACCCTGGGGCACGATGCTCGTGATCACGTTCGCGAGTGAGAGGTGGGCCCTGCCGGGATCGAACCGACGACATCCACGGTGTAAACGTGGCGCTCTACCAGCTGAGCTAAAGGCCCTGGTGCGTTCAGTCTATCCATGTCGCGGATGCGCGACGGAGTCTGTTAAGAGGGCTAGGCTGAATGCGGCGCGCGTTGTGCCGAGCCGACAAGGCTCCCCGCGTCGCTTCCCGTTTCCTTGGCAAGACCTGCCAGCTTGACGAAAGGCTCCTTGTGACCGTTCACGACCAGGATCCGTACTCCCAGGGCCCCCTCGACAGCGATCCGGAGGAGACCGGCGAGTGGCAGCAGTCACTTGACGGGCTGGTCGATTCCAAGGGTCACGGCCGCGGCCGCGAGATCATGCTCAGCATGCTCAAGCGGTCGAAGGAGCTCCACCTCAACGTGCCGATGGTTCCGACCACCGACTACATCAACACGATCGCGTCGGAGAACGAACCGGACTTCCCCGGCGACGAAGAACTCGAGCGCCGCTACCGTCACTGGATCCGCTGGAACGCGGCGATCACGGTGCACCGCGCCCAGCGCCCAGGCATCGGCGTCGGCGGGCACATCTCGACCTACGCGTCGGCGGCCTCGCTCTACGAGGTCGGCCACAACCACTTCTTCCGCGGTCAGGACGACTCGTCCGGCGGCGACCAGATCTTCTACCAGGGCCACGCCTCCCCCGGCATGTACGCCCGTGCATTCCTCGAAGGACGCCTGAGCGAGGCACAGCTCGACGCGTTCCGCCAGGAGAAGTCCGGCGCGCCCAACGGCATCCCGTCGTACCCGCACCCGCGCATGATGCGCGACTTCTGGCAGTTCCCGACCGTCTCGATGGGCCTCGGCCCGATCAACGCGGTGTACCAGGCCATGGCCAACAAGTACCTCGAGAACCGCGGCATCAAGAGCGTCGCCGACTCCCACGTGTGGGCGTTCCTCGGCGACGGAGAGATGGACGAGGTCGAATCGCGCGGTCAGCTGCAGGTCGCCGCCAACGAGGGCCTCGACAACCTCACCTTCGTGATCAACTGCAACCTGCAGCGTCTCGACGGCCCGGTGCGCGGCAACGGCAAGATCATCCAGGAGCTCGAGTCGTACTTCCGCGGCGCCGGCTGGAACGTCATCAAGGTCGTCTGGGGACGCGAGTGGGACGACCTGCTCGCCCGCGACACCGAGGGCGCGCTTCTCAACCTGATGAACGTCACCCCCGACGGCGATTACCAGACCTACAAGGCCGAGAACGGCGCCTTCGTGCGCGAGAACTTCTTCGGTCGCGATGAGCGCACCGCCGCTCTGGTCAAGGACTACACCGACGACCAGATCTGGAAGCTGCGCCGCGGTGGCCACGACTACCGCAAGGTGTACGCGGCGTACAAGGCCGCGATGGAGCACAAGGGCCAGCCGACGGTGATCCTCGCGAAGACGGTCAAGGGCTACGGCCTCGGCCCGCACTTCGAGGGGCGCAACGCGACGCACCAGATGAAGAAGATGACCCTGGAAGACCTCAAGCTCTTCCGCGACACCATGCAGATCCCGATCACGGATGCGCAGCTCGAGGAGAACCCGTACCAGCCGCCGTACTTCCACCCCGGCGCGCAGGACGAGACGATCCAGTACATGCTGGATCGCCGTCGTGACCTCGGCGGCTTCCTGCCCGAGCGTCGCACCACCCACGTCGGTCTCACCCTCCCCGAGGACAAGGACTACGCGTTCCCGAAGAAGGGCTCTGGCAACCAGGAGGTCGCCACGACGATGGCGTTCGTCCGCATGCTCAAGGACCTCATGAAGGTCAAGGGCTTCGGCGAGCGGGTCGTGCCGATCATCCCCGACGAGGCGCGGACCTTCGGAATGGACGCGTACTTCCCGACCGCGAAGATCTACAACCCGAACGGCCAGAACTACACGGCCGTCGACCGCGAACTGCTCCTCGCCTACAAGGAGAGCCCGCAGGGCCAGATCATGCACGTCGGCATCAACGAGGCCGGTGCCACGGCGGCGTTCACCGCCACCGGCACGGCGTACTCGACGCACGGCGAACCGCTCATCCCGATCTACATCTTCTACTCGATGTTCGGCTACCAGCGCACCGGAGACGCGTTCTGGGCCGCAGCCGACCAGATGGCCCGTGGCTTCGTGATCGGAGCGACCGCCGGTCGCACCACGCTGACAGGTGAGGGCACGCAGCACGCTGACGGTCATTCCCCGCTGCTCGCGTCGACCAACCCGGCCACGATCACTTACGACCCGGCTTACGGGTACGAGGTCGCGCACATCGTGCAGGCGGGCATCGAGCGCATGTACGGCGGATCTCACCCCGACCCCGACGTGATGTACTACCTCACGGTCTACAACGAGCCGTTCAAGCAGCCGGCCGAACCGGAGAACGTCGACGTCGAGGGCATCCTCAAGGGCCTGCACCGGGTCTCCGAGGGGCAGGGCGACGGCCCCCGCGTCCAGCTGCTCGCCTCCGGCGTCGGCGTGCCGTGGGCTCTCGAGGCACAGGAACTGCTCGCGAAGGACTGGGGCGTGGTCGCCGATGTGTGGTCCGTCACCAGCTGGACGGAGCTGCGCCGCGACGGTCTCGCCGCCGACGAGCACAATTTCCTCCACCCCGAGGAAGAGCCGCAGGTCGCGTACATCACGCAGAAGCTGCAGGGCGCCGAGGGTCCGTTCGTCGCGACCAGCGATTTCATGCACGCGGTGCAGGACCAGATCCGCCAGTGGGTTCCGGGCGACTACTACACGCTCGGCGCCGACGGCTTCGGCTTCGCTGACACCCGTGCGGCGGCCCGTCGGTTCTTCAAGATCGACGGTCCCTCCATGGTGGTCCGTGCGCTCCAGGGTCTCGCAGACAAGGGGCAGGTCGAGCGCTCGGTGATCGCTCAGGCGATCTCCAAGTACGACCTGCACAACGTCAACGCCGGCACGAGCGGAAACGCCGGCGGCGAGAGCTGAGCGCCGTGTGACCGGATCGTCTCCCGCTTCGATGGACAAGGCAACGAAACTCGCCTGGCTGCGCCGCATATCCGGCGATCTCGCCACCGCGACGATCCAGCGCCTTGAGGACACGTTGCCCTGGTACGCCGACATGCCACCAGCTCGCCGCTCCGCGGTCGGGCTGGTGGCCCAGGCGGGCATCACATCGTTCATCCAGTGGTTCGACGATCCGACCTCCACTCCGTGGATCGCGGCCGACATCTTCGCCGCCGCTCCCCGCGAGCTGCTGCGAAGCGTCAGCCTCACCCAGACCCTCCAGCTCATCCGCGTGACCGTCGAGGTCACGGAGGAGCGGGTCGCGGGCAAGGGCGAGGATCTGCGCGAGGCCATCCTGCTGTACTCCCGCGAGGTCGCGTTCGCCGCGGCCGACGTCTATGCACGCGCCGCCGAAGCACGCGGCCTCTGGGATGCACGACTCGAAGCGCTCGTGGTCGATTCCATTCTGACCGGCGAGGCGGACGAAGAACTGCCCAGCCGCATCGCGGCTCTCGGCTGGCACGGCCATGGCGAGGTGTGCGTGCTGGTGGGCACGACGCCTCCGCAGTTCGATGTCGACCACGTGCGCCGCACCGCCCGCAAGCTCTCGGTCGACGTCCTCATCGGCGTTCAGGGCTCGCGCCTCGTGCTGGTGCTGGGCCGCGCACGCGTCGTCGGGCGCGAGGACGTCGCGGACGAGCTCGCCTTCGAAGACATCGCCGCGCGTCTGGAGCCCTCGTTCGGCCCTGGCTATGTCGTGCTCGGCCCTCCGGTCGCGGCTCTCGTCGACGCGGGTCAGAGTGCACGCGCTGCTCTCGCCGGTTTCGCCGTCGCGCGGGCATGGCGAACGGCCCCCCGCCCCGTCGAGGCCGATGACCTGCTGCCGGAGCGCGCACTCGCCGGTGATCCTCTGGCGAAGCAGACGCTCATCGAACGCATCTACCGCCCTCTGCAGGCGCACTCGACCGATCTGGTCACGACGCTGTGGAGCTATCTCGACAACGGCCGCTCACTCGAGGCCACGGCGCGCGAGCTTTTCGTGCACCCGAACACTGTGCGCTATCGCCTCAAGCGCGTGAGCGAGGTCATCGGTTGGGATGCCACGGGTCCCCGCGAGGCCCTGATCCTGCAGACGGCGCTGATCATCGGATCGATCGGCGCCACGGATCCCGTGCGCCGACGCCCGGCCAACCGCCGCACACGCTGACCCCGCACCCGGACTCTGTACGCCACACACAAGGGAATCTCGGAATCTTGTGAGGGTTCATCCACCGTTCTGGCGCGAACGTTGGCAGACTGAGTAGGTGATTGTCGCCTGCTGCCCTGGACAGGGCTCACAGACCCCCGGTTTCCTCACCCCATGGCTCGAGTTGGACGGCGTCGCCGACACCCTCGCGGCGTACTCCGAGGCCGCCGAAGTCGATCTCATCCTCCACGGCACGGAGTCGGACGCCGACACGATCCGTGACACGCGCATCGCGCAGCCGCTCATCGTGGCGGCGTCGTTGATCGCAGCGCAGGCACTGGACGACCGCGCCGGTCGTGTTCCTGACGGCGTCGCCGGTCACTCGGTCGGCGAGCTCGCAGCTCTGGTGGGCTCCGCGGTCATTTCTGCAGAGCAGGCCATGCGCCTGGTCGGCGTGCGCGGACGAGCGATGGCGGATGCCGCGGCACAGACTCCGACGGGAATGAGCGCGGTGATCGGCGGAGACGAGCAGGCAGTGCTCGATCGCCTCGCAGAACTCGAACTCTCCCCCGCCAACTACAACGGCGGCGGTCAGATCGTCGTCGCCGGAGCCCTCCCTGCGCTCGCGCGCCTCGCCGAGGAGCCGGTTACGGGCACCAGAGTCATCCCGCTGCAGGTCGCCGGTGCGTTCCACACCTCGTACATGGCGTCCGCCGCCGAGACGCTGCGCGACGCTGTCGGCGAGGTCGTCCCGAGCGATCCCCGCATCACGCTCTGGACCAACAGCGACGGCACGATCGTCACGTCGGGCGCAACGGCGCTCGATCTGATCGTCAACCAGGTCTCTGCACCGGTGCGTTGGGACCTCTGCATGGCTTCCTTCGCCGACAACGGCATCACCGGCCTCATCGAGCTCGCTCCGGCGGGCGCGCTCACCGGTCTCGCCAAGCGCGGCCTCCGCGGCACGCCCACCGTGGCCGTGAAGACACCAGAAGACCTCGATGCAGCGGCTGAGCTGCTGAACGGAGCAGCCGCATGACCGCCACCCTGAAGCAGGCCACCGGTCCGCAGTACACCCGGATCCTGTCGTTCGGCGCCGCACGCGGAGAGAACGCCGTACCGAACGAGGACCTCATCGGTCCCATCGACTCCAGTGACGAGTGGATCCGCCAGCGCACCGGCATCATCACCCGTGCGCGCGCCGTCAAGGAGACCGACGCGATCGACCTCGCAGCCATCGCGGCAGCGGAGGCGATCGAGAAGTCAGGTGTCGCAGCATCCGAGGTCGACCTCGTGATCGTCGCGACTATCAGCAATCCGAAGCAGTCGCCCTCGGTGTCGGCGATCGTCGCCGACCGGGTCGGCGCGAACCCGGCCGCCGCATACGACGTCAACGCCGCGTGCGCCGGCTACGCGTACGCCATCGCACAGGCCGACGCGCTGATCCGCGCCGGCGCCGCGCACTACGCGCTCGTGATCGGCGCCGAGAAGCTCTCGGATGTCGTCGACCCCGCAGATCGCAGCATCTCGTTCCTGCTCGGCGACGGCGCTGGTGCGGCGCTGATCGGCCCCAGCGATACACCGGGCATCGCACCGGCTGTCTGGGGCTCAGACGGCTCGAAAGCGGATGCGGTGGGCATGAACGGCACGCTCACCCAGTTCCGCGACGGCGAGGTGCCGTGGCCGACCCTCCGTCAGGAGGGGCAGACCGTGTTCCGCTGGGCTGTCTGGGAGATGGCCAAGGTCGCGCGTGAGGCCCTCGAGGTCGCAGGCGTCGAAGCGGCGGACATCGCCGCTTTCATCCCCCACCAGGCCAACATGCGCATCATCGACGAGTTCGCGAAGCAGCTGAAGCTTCCGGAGACCACGGTCATCGCACGCGACATCGAGACCACTGGCAACACCTCGGCGGCCTCGATCCCTCTCGCGAGCCATCGACTGATGGCCGAGCACCCCGAACTGTCGGGTGGGCTCGCCCTGCAGATCGGCTTCGGCGCCGGTCTGGTGTTCGCCGCGCAGGTCGTCGTCCTCCCCTGATCCCGTCCGGCGACCTCCTAAACTGTTCATCGGTTCCGAATACAACCCGCAAGAAAGAGGAAAACCACATGGCTTTCACCAACGATGAGGTCCTCGCCGGCCTCTCAGAGCTGATCACCGACGAGACCGGCATCGACGGCTCAGAGGTCGCACTCGAGAAGTCCTTCACGGACGACCTCGACATCGACTCGATCTCGATGATGACGATCGTCGTCAACGCCGAGGAGAAGTTCGGCGTCACCATCCCCGACGACGAGGTCAAGAACCTCAAGACCGTCGGAGACGCCGTCAACTTCATCGTCGCCGGCCAGGCGTAAGACCTGACGGATGCCACCCTCGCGTCCCGCGGGGCGTGGCATCCTCTGCCTTCCCTCTCCAGAGACCGCTCTCGTCCCCTTCGACAGGAACCACACCCAATGACCAAGCGCATCGTCGTCACCGGTATCGGCGCCACTTCCGCCATCGGCGGCACGGCTCCGGAGAACTGGACCAATCTGCTGGCCGGCATGTCCGGGGGCCGCAACCTCGAGCACGAGTGGGTCGAAGAACTTCAGCTCCCCGTCACGTTCGCCGCTGAGGCGATGGTGCGTCCGGAAGAGGTGCTCGCACGTCCGGTCGCCAAGCGCCTCGACCCTTCGTCGCAGTTCGCGCTGATCGCGGCGATGGAGGCCTGGGAGGACGCGGGCTCTCCCGACGTCGATCCCGAACGGCTCGGCGTCGACTTCGCCACCGGAATCGGCGGCGTGTGGACGCTGCTGGACGCCTGGGACACGCTTCGCGAGAAGGGCCCCCGTCGCGTCATGCCGATGACGGTCCCCATGCTGATGCCGAACTCGGCAGCCGGCAACCTCTCCCTCCACTTCACTGCACGCGCCTTCGCGCGCACCGTCGCTTCCGCCTGCGCGTCCAGCACGGAGTCGCTGGTCAACGCCTACGAGCACCTGCAGTCCGGTCTGGCCGATGTCGTGATCGCCGGTGGCACGGAGTCGGCCATCCATCCGATCACGATCGCGTCATTCGCTTCGATGCAGGCGCTGTCGCGTCGCAACGACGACCCCGCCACCGCCTCCCGCCCGTACTCGGAAGACCGCGACGGCTTCGTGATGGGTGAAGGAGCCGCCGTCCTCATCCTCGAGACGGAAGAGCACGCCAAGGCGCGCGGTGCCAAGATCTACGCCGAGCTCGTCGGCGGCGGCGTCACGGCAGACGCGTACCACATCACCGCCAACGCACCCGAGGGCGCAGCGCGCGCGGTCACGCTGGCGCTCGAGACCGCCGGTCGCACACCCGACGAGATCACACACGTCAACGCCCACGCCACGTCGACCCCGGTCGGCGACCCCAACGAGTACGCCGCGCTGAAGAGCGTCATCGGCGACCGCGTACACGACATCCCCGTGTCGGCGACGAAGGCATCCACCGGTCACCTGCTCGGCGGCACGGGAGCACTCGAGGCGATCTTCACGATCCTCGCGATCCAGAACCGCGTCGCTCCCCCGACCATCAACCTCACCACGCAGGACCCGGAGATCCCGTTGCGCGTGTCCAGGGACGCGCAGCCCCTCGGCGACGGTCCGCAGCTCGCGATCAGCAACTCGTTCGGCTTCGGCGGGCACAACGCCGTTGCCGCGTTCGCGTCCTACGAGGACTGATGAGCGATCCCGCGTCTCTGGCCGCGTTCTGGGCCGAGGCGCGCACGGCTCATCCTGAGCTGCCGACCCGACTCCCCGTCGCGTGGGCTTTCGGGGCGACGCCCGCGCACGCCGACGGGCTGTTGGAGCTGGTGCTGGCCGGTACGAAGACGGGCACCGCCTCCTCCCTGTGGGATTACGAGGCCAGCGGAGATCCGATTCCCGAGCACGGCGAGCTGAGCATCATCCTCGACGGCGCCGGTGAACCGCGGGCGGTCATCGAGACGGTCGACGTGCGCACCGTGCCCTTCGACCAGGTCACCGCGGAGCATGCGCACGCCGAGGGCGAGGGCGACCGCACGCTCGCGCATTGGCGCGAGGTCCACGAGCGGTACTGGCGCATGCATTCGGAGAACCCTCGTGGCTTCGAGGCGGACATGCCGGTCGTCTGCGAACGCTTCCGCCTGATGCACCCGAGCTGAATCGGGCGCATGACGAAGGCCTCGTCTCCGACCCTGTCGGAGCGAGGCCTTCGTCGTGCGGGGGGCGGGATTCGCGTTCTCGGAGTCCGGGATGATTCACCGGCATCCGCTACTGACGCCTCCTGCGCCCCCGGGTCTGCGGGTCGGCCTCAGCCGACCTTGTGAAGCCAGACGACCGTGGCATCGTCGCTGGCGTGGCGGAACGGCTCGAGCTCGTCGTCCCAGGCGGATCCGAGCGCGACGTCGAGCTCGCGCTGCAGTTCGAGAGCACTCCCTGCCGCGATCTCCATGGCGTAGCGGATGCGGTCCTCGCCGATGACGATGTTGCCTGCCGCGTCCGTCTGCGCATAGTGGATGCCGAGGTCGGGCGTGTGCAGCCAGCGTCCTCCGTCGCTGCGCGGCGTCGGGTCCTCGGTCACCTCGAAGCGCAGGTGCTCCCAGCCGCGGATCGCGGTCGCGAGCGCAGCGCCGGTGCCGACGGGGCCATCCCAGTAGAACTCGGCACGACGAGATCCTTCGAGTACAGGCTGTTCAGCCCACTCGAAGTTCACCGCACGACCGATAGCGCGTCCGACCGCCCATTCCAGGTGCGGGCAAAGCGCGCGAGGCGCGGAGTGGATGTACACCACTCCGCGTGCGTAAGCCGTCGCCATGATCTCTCCGTTTCTTCAGGTGCGTCTTCCCCAACGACCTGAGCCAACGAAGTGTGGCGAGAATATGCGGTTATACGCCGATTATCGCCCAGACAGGCGGAAATCACAAGCGTGTGATTATGAAGACAGCCCCGGCCTGCCGGCCGGGGCTGTCTTCGAGCAGCGATGGGCGGGTTACGCCTCGCTCATCGCCTGCTTGACCTGCTGGCCCTTGGCTGCGTAGTAAGCGGCGCGCGCAGCATCCTTGCGTGCCTGCTCGGCATAGCCTGCCTCGAGAACGTCCTGAGGGACCTCGAAGTTCTCGACCTGGTCGGTGCCGTGGTACTTCTCGATGTAGGCATCCAGCTCGGGGCCCGACGTCCACGAGGTGATGAGGTTGTAACGGGGCTCCGACCCGACGTGCGTCGCGGCGTGCCACAGACGCTGCGTGTCGATGATCAGCTGCGCGCCGGCCGGAAGCGCGATGCGCACCTCACCGGCCGGATCGGTGCGGTTCTCGCGCAGGACGAAGAAGCTGTCCTTGTCGTCGGTGAGGTTGAAGAATCCTCGGACGACCCATCCGGTTCCATCGGGGTTGAGACGGTTGTTGTCGTCCTGGTGGAGGTTGTAGAGGCAGTCGCCGTACGGGGTCGGCTGCAGCTCGATCACACGGCAGCGACCGACGTTCGCGCCAGGCTCCTGCGCGCGACGCGTCAGGTTGGGGGCCTTCGCGACCTGCGAGTCGATCCACACGCCGTCCTTGTCGGTGCGCGGAGGCTTGTGGTTCCAGAAGCCGTTGCACTCGATGTCGCCGAACGCACTCGCGAGCGGCGCGAAGCGGGTGTCACCCGACGACTTCCAGTCATTGTACTCGATGTCCAGCCACTCTTTGGGATCGAGGTCCTGGTTGTAGCTGTCGAGGACGACGAAGCCCTTTTCCTCGAGCGCAGCGGATTTGATGTATCCCATGATCTAGGTCATGTCCTTTCATCGGGGGCCAGCACGTTTTAACAGGCCCTGATAAGGCAAGCCTAACAGCGCCTCCCTCGACGCCAGCGTGGCCCGGCGCCCGCGATTCGTCGGCGGCTAGACTCGTTGTCGGCGCAGCGCGGGATTGCGCCGTCTTGAGGAGCAAGAGCGAACAACATGGCAACCGCCACGAATGTCGAAGCGACCGCCGTCAACACGATCGAGTGGCTTTCCGCGCCGGGGACGACAATCGTCGTGCCGGTGTATCAACGGCAGTACCGCTGGGACATCGGCGGATGTGAACGCCTGCTCTCCGACATCCGTGCCGTCGCCCGCGAAGGTGAGACGAACCGTCACTTCATCGGCTCCATCCTCTCCGCGCAGGACGCGTCCGACATCGATCTGATCCTCATCGACGGACAGCAGCGCATCACGACCCTGATGCTGCTGGTCGCCGCTCTTCACCATGCGGTCCGCGATTCCGAGCCTGCGATGGCGGCGGAGCTCGAGCGGGTTCTCGTGCGCGCGGAGGACCGGTCGCGCACCAAGCTGCGCCCCCATCACGCGTGGGCCGAGCTGTACGAATCCGTGGTTCTCGACCAGCGGGAGGATGCCGATCGCGAGTCGCGCTTCGACGACAACTACGCGTTCTTCCGCAGCCAGGTGCACGCCGACGAGGCGCCGCTCATCTGGCGCGGGCTGCAGAGGCTCGAGCACGTGTCGATCACGCTGGGGCCTTCCGCCAACGCGCAGCAGATCTTCGAGAGCCTGAATTCCACCGGAGAACCGCTGCGGGATCATGAACTGATCCACAACTACATCCTGATGGGACTCACCCACGCCGAGCAGCTCGACGTCGAAGAGCGCTACTGGCTGCCGATCGAGCGTCACACGGGCGAGACGATCGGCGCGTTCTGGCGTCACTACCTCGTGATGACCACCGGTCGCGAGGTCGCGGCAGGCGGCGAGCACGGCGTGTACAGCGCGTTCCGGCACTCCTTCCCTCGCGTGGACGTGGAACGGCTGCAGGCGGATGCCGACATCTGGCGGCACTACGCCGAGATCTACGGCCTGCTGCTGGACCCGTCGACTGAAGAGGATGCCGAGATCCGCAGGCAGCTCGAGTACATCAACACGTTCGGCCGTGCGGCATACCCCCTCGCGATGAGCGCCTACAGCGATCACGCACGTGGTCTCATCCCCCGCCGGGAACTGATCGAGACGCTCGAGTGGATCCAGGCCCTCTACCTGCGCAGGGCCCTGGTCGGCCTGCCCGCGGAGCGGTTGATCGCCAGGCTCTGCCGCGCACGCGCCGAGGGGCGTGACGCGCTGATGCGCGCGTTCGCCCGGATCACACCTTCGGACGAACGCGTCAGCGCCGTGCTGAAGTACGCCGAACTCCCCCACGCCGCCTACGTGCTCGCGCGGCTCGAAGAGGTGGAGGATACGGCGGACTACGACGTCGAGCACATCGTGCCGCTCGTACCCAGCGACTCCTGGTCGGGCGACGGGACGAGGCCCTGGATCGACTACTCGGAGGACGAGCGCAACAGCCACCGCGCGCTCGCGCCGACGCTGGGCAACCTCACGCTGTTGGAGCAGGGCCTCACGGAGCGTGTGTTCGGCGCCTCCTACGACGACAAACGGCGTGATGCATACGCGCGCAGCGCGGTCGCGGAGACCCGCGCGCTCGTCGAGACCGAATCGTGGGGTACCGCAGCCATCTCGCAGCGCACGGTGCGGCTCACGGAGCGGCTGGTGCGCATCTGGGCGCGTCCCGCGCTCCCCGAGATCGATGACGACGCCCTGACACCCGTGCTCGACGCCGTACGGCGGCGCGGGTGGCCGGCGGGCTGGGACCGCGAGTTCGATTACGTCGAGTACCGGGGAGAGCACTGGGAGGTCAAGGACGTCCGCGCGCTCTTCAACCGGGTGTTCCGCCGCGCATGGACGGACGCGCGGCCGGCGGCGCTCTCGTACAGCAGACGGCATGGCGGCCCCATATACGACGAGATGGCCTGGAAGGGTCACTGGGACGCCCTGGATGAGGAGAACTTCCTCTACATGGGCTGGGACTCGAATTACATGATGAGCGCCCTTCAGGGCGTTCTCGAGGAATCGGGTATCGCCGCCGAGGTGTTCGTGAAATACTCCTACATCGGGAACGTGATGTGATGCGACAGAAGACTCATACCGACGCGCCGGTCGCGGCCGATCCGGTCGACCAGGCGTTCGAGGACATCTCTCTCGGGTGGGACGCCGATGTCCCCCTGGAATGCGAATGCGACCACGGCGATGACGAGGCCTACGCGGCCTGCGGTCGCCGTGCCAAGTGGCGTGTGACGATCGACTGCACGTGCGGCGAGAACCATCCGCGCACGGTGGAGCTACTGTGCACGAAGTGTCTGCGCACGGCACGCAAGGACCTGGGCAACGAGGCCATCACCGCACGTCCGTTGTGATCACCGTCGCCGCTTCAGGACATCGAATCGGCCGCCGCACCGAGACTCCCTGACCAGGCGAACGGCCTTCGCCCGCCCGGAGGACAGGCGAGAGCCGTGCGCGATCGTTCTGAGCCGAATCAGCGCAGGGCGACGTCGATCGTCTCCGTGAAGGGCTCGATGTCGACGTTGGTCGTGATCGAGTACCCCGAGCCGGACGGCCCGGTCGGGCGGATCTGGATGCGCACGTTCGTGACATCTGCCCCGGTGATGATCGCGGTGATGGAGCCGTCGGGGTTCGCAGTGGCGACGATGCCCGTGGCGCTCACGAGCGCCAGGGTCACGCCGGCGTCCGGAATGATCGTCACACTGCTGCCTGCAGGAAGAAGCGCGAGGTCGCCGTTCGCGTCGCTGCCCTCGACCGTGAAGTTCGTGACATTGCCGCTCACGACACTGACCGTCGCGCCCGTGGCCCAGAAGGTGGCCTCCGGCGGCGTCGTGGATGCTGCTGCCAGCGGGGTTGCAACGGCCGCAGCCACGACGGGCACTGACCATGCCGCGCCCTTGATGACGGTGCGGCGGGAGGGTCCCGAGGGCGGCGAGTCGTTCGTGCTCATATGCAGGTCCAATCAGAGTCTTCGGAGTCGGTTCTGTCGAACCAGGTGCTGAATGCAGCGAAAGATTATCCGCATCGCCTCGCGACGAGGCACTACATCAGCGAAACTCCGTATGAACACTGAGTGACGCAGTGGGGAACTCGAGTAGGGCGGGTGGGACTTGAACCCACGAATCGTCGGGTTATGAGCCCGCTGCCTTAACCAACTTGGCCACCGCCCCGCAGAGTTAATAGCCTAGCGGTGCCATTCGGTCTCAGAGCGACGTGGCCTCGCGATGCGTCTGCAGGTGCGAGTGATAGATCTCGGCGTTCGCGATGACGCCTGCGCGCTCCTCCGCGCTGAGCTCGCGGCGGACCTTGGCAGGAACCCCTGCGACCAGCGAGCCGTCGGGGATCTCGGTGCCCCCGAGGATGACGGCGCCGCCTGCTATCAGGCAGCCTTTTCCGATCACCGCACCGCTGAGTATCACGGAGCCCATCCCGATCAGCGATCCGTCGCCGATCGTGCAGCCGTGGACGACGGCGTTGTGACCGATCGAGACGTTCTCCCCGATCACGACGGGATGGCCGCTGTCGACGTGCACCGAGACGTTGTCCTGCACGTTGCTGCCTGCGCCGACGGTGATCCCGTCCGAGTCGGCACGCAGCACCGCGTTGTACCAGACGCTCGCACCCGGTTCGAGAGTGACCGCGCCGATGAGCCGCGCTCCGTCGGCGACGAAGGTGTCATCCGCGATGTGCGGAATCTTGTTCTGAAGGGCCAGGACGGATGCTGTCGACGAGATGCTCATGAGGCGAGACTATCCTCACTTCCGCATGTTTCCGCGGAAGTGAGCCGAGCCTCAGCTTGCTTGCGGAATGTTTCAGGCTGAGTAGCGTTATCTGCATAAGGTTCGAATTCGCCGTTCTGGAGGAAGAAAAATGAGCAAGGCACAGACCATCTCCACCACCGCCAGTGACCCGACGGTCGCCGCGGCCGCGGCGCAGTTCCTCTCCCCCGTCGTCCTCGGGCTGCAGGCTCTGACGATCAACGGCAAGCAGGCTCACTGGCATGTCCGTGGCGCCAACTTCATCGGCGTCCACGAACTGCTCGACTCCGTCGTCGCGAACGCGGGCGCATTCGCCGACACCGCAGCGGAGCGCATCGTCGCTCTCGGTCTCCCGATCGACGCGCGACTCAGCGCGGTCGCCTCGAAGGCCGGCGCATCCGCCGTTCCGGCAGGCTTCACGCAGTCGGCTGACCTGATCCGCCACATCGTCGCGGACATCGATGCGATCCTCGTCGACACGAAGGCCGCCATCGACGGCCTCGATGAGATCGACCTCACGAGCCAGGACGTCGCGATCGAGATCATGCGCGGCCTCGAGAAGGACCGCTGGTTCCTCGTCGCTCACGTCGCTGAGTGACAGACACCGCATACGCAGAAGGGCACCGGATGAATCCGGTGCCCTTCTGCGTTGCTCGGTGGTCGTGCGGGATCAGCCCGCCGCCGCCATCGCATCCTTGAGCGCCTTCGTGTACTGCGGCGCCAGCGTGTCGACGAACGTCACCGTCAGGTGGTCCTGATCCCGGTACACGTTCGCCCCGCCGATGACCGTCTTGCAGGTCTCGTCGTCGCAGAACACATCGGTGAAGTCGAGCAGTGTGACATTCTCGGCGCCCTCGGCCGCATCGCGGAGCGGGTCGTCCTCGAGCAGGACATCCGACCGCGGTCCGTGGCATTCGGCCTGATCCCGGGTGCGCAGGCACTTGTTCGGGTCGGTCTCGAACACCGGGTTGTCGACGACCGTGACCACGGGGATGCCGCGCTCCGTCATGGTCGACCACGCCTCCTGATACCCGGCCACGGCGGCGTCGTGTGCGGAGTCGAATCCGGCGGACGAGTACGGCGTGTTCGAGATCGCGGAGGTGAAGACCGCGTCGAAGTCTCGATCCGCGAGCTGGGCGTCGACGCCGGCGCGCCAGTCGGAGCATGCGGCGCCGAACGAGCCGCCGGTGGCCAGCGGTGTCGCGTTCCAGGGGCACGCGCCCTTGAAGAACGTCGTGAGATGCCAGCCTTCGCGGTCTGCGATGCTCTGGAACGTCGGGAGCAGCTGGTACGCGTGGCTGTCGCCCACCAAGGCGACCTGTGGCGCATCAGGATCGTCGACGCCGAACTCGCACGACACGGGTCGGGAGTCGTTCAACTGGATGAAGCACTGCTCATCGGTCGGCCTGTCCACGCCCGCGAAGCCGGGAGCCGGGAGGATCGTGTCGAGCTCGGTGCCCGCGCAGGACTCATCGAGCACGGACGCCGCGCCGAAGCACGCCGGGGGGTTCTCGCGCACATCCTCGATCGCCTGCACGCCCTGCTGATACGCCGGAGCGTTGACCGCCCACCCGCCGACAGCGACCGCGCCCACCACCACCATCGCCGCGAGCGCCGACCAGAGCGTGACCTTCGGAGGCCGCGACGTGAGCGGCTTCCATGAACGCGCGGGGTCTTCCACGAATCGCTTGGTGAGCCAGGCGAGCACGAAGCAGATCACGAGCAGCGCGACACGGTGGTAGATCGTGAGTCCCCAGAACGGCACCGAGGGCGCGATGATGATCAGCGGCCAGTGCCAGAGGTACAGGCTGTAGGAGATGTCACCGGTGAATCGCATGGGGGGAATCGACAGCAGCCGGGTCGGGTACCACCAGCGATCGGTGTTCGAAGCCATGATGATGGCCGCAGCCCCCAGCGTCGGCAGCAGCGCCGAGTAGCCGGGGAACGGGGTCTGCCCGTCGAATCGGAACGCGGTGTACACGAGCGCGATGATCCCGGCCCATCCGAGGATGAAGCTCAACGCCGCGTTGCTCACCCGCAGCAGCGGCACGAGGGCGATGATCGCCCCCACCCCGAACTGCCACATCCGCCCCATCGTGATGAAGTAGGCGGGAGCGGGATCGGTGATCGTGTACACGACGCAGAACACGAACGACGCGACGGAGACGACTCCGATCGCGATCGCCGCGGCGCGCAGCCGGTCCCCGCGGAACCACTTCACCGCGACCCATGCCGCGAGCAGCATGATGAGCGGCCACAGCACGTAGAACTGCTCCTCCAACGACAGCGACCAGTAGTGCTGCACCGTCGTCGGGTCTCCGGAATGCGCCAGATAGTCGGCGGAGTTGAAGACGAGGTACCAGTTCTCCACGTAGAACGTGGAGGCGATGATCTCCTTGACCTCCGCCGGGAGGGCGGATGTCGGTGTGAGGAACGGGATCGCCGCGACGACAGCGCAGAACAGCAGCACGAGAAGCGAGGCCGGCAGCAGACGGCGCGCACGACGTGCCCAGAACTGTCCGAGCTTGACGGTTCCCGTCGAGGTGAGCTCTCGAGCCAGGTGCGAGGTGATCAGGAAGCCTGAGATCACGAAGAAGATGTCCACGCCGACATAGCCGCCGCTGAGACGCGCAGGCCAGAAGTGGTACAGCACGACGAAGAGGACGGCGATCGCCCTGAGACCCTGCACGTGCGGGATGAACCGCGAGGATGCCGCATGCTCCGGTGAGCGCTCTCGTCGACGCTGGGACCGAGTGAGAGGCGGAGTCTGCGCTGTGGAGTTCACGGCTACAACGGTATCGTGCGCACGCCGAGATCACGCGCACCGCGGAGCGGTGGCGGCGTCTCCCCGATCAGTCCTGATGCGTGACGCGACCGCCGAGCAGCGTCGCCGGCACCGGCATGGTGCCCAACGTCGTCCCGTCCGCCGTGCGAGGATCTGCGGCGCACACCACCAGGTCCGCGGGGTCGCCCGGACGGACGGACGAGCGGACGCTCGCGAGGAGCGCTTCATCGATGCTGAGACGCTCCTCCGGATGCCACGGCTCACGTTCATCTTGTGTGCGGAGCACGGCCGAGGCGATCGACCGCCACGGATCCAATGGCGCCACCGGCGCGTCAGAGCCCAGTCTCAGTTGCGCACCCGCACGCAGCAGGGACGCCATGGGATAGCCCACGGCCGTCTGCGCAGCCCAATATCCCTCGACGAGATCACGATCGTCGACCGCGTGCTGCGGTTGCACGCTGGCGGTGAGGCCGAGCCGGGCGAGACGGGCGAGATCCGCGTGGCGCACCAGCTGCGCATGCTCGATCGTCCCGGACGCACCGGTGACGGTCACCGCATCGAGTGCGGATGACACGGCGCGGTCACCGATCGCGTGGATCGCGACGCCGAGACCGGAGCCCACGGCATCCGTCAGGAGTCCGATCAGCTCGTCGGGTGCGATGTTGAGCACGCCGAAGTCGGCAGCGTCGCCCGGGTACGCGTGCGAGCACGCAGCGGTGCGTGTGCCGAGCGATCCGTCCGTGATGATCTTGAGCGCTCCGATGCGGACGAACCCACCGGTACCCGGCAACGTCTCACCCGTGCGGAAACCCGCCGCGATGGCTCGTTCGAGATCTGCCGGGTACACGGCGAACTCCACGCGCTGCATCGCGGGGCCCGCGCCCGCGCGGCGGACCCAGGCATCGGCGTTCCACGCCATGTCGAAGTCGACGATCCCCGTCACTCCCCTTGCGGCTGCCGCCTCCGCGGCCACTCGCACCGCACGATCGCTGTGCTCCGGCTCGACGGCATTCACCCGCTTCGAGATCTCGAACGCGTCCTCTTCGCGCAGCATGCCATCGGGACTGGAGAACCCCTCGCGCCGGAGCGCCGCCGAGTTCAACCACACGCTGTGCACGTCGGCGTTGATCAGATACGTCGGCACCTCTCCGGTCGCCCGATCGAGCACGTCCAGTGACGGAGCATCATCCCAGAACGCGTCACGGAATCCCGTACCCACTCGGCGCCCGTCTGCCAGCGGTGCGACGCCCGACATCCTCGACGCGGCATCGACAGCTGATGCAGCGGCCGAGAGTCGCTCGCGCTCGGACGCCAGCGCCCACTGAACCGTATGCACGTGGTTGTCCCAGAGCCCAGGAACGACCCACGCGCCCTCCGCGTCGAGGACCTCGCCGTTCACCGGCAATGCGCCGGCCGGAGCGATGTCGACGATCCGTGCGCGAGCGATGTGGATGTCGACGGGCTCCTCGTCGGCGAGGAACTCGCGCCCTGGTCCGGCGACCCGCGCGTTCAGGATCGCCGAGACGCGGGTACCGACCCCGCTCATGCCGTCCGGCCGGGCCGAGCGTCCTGCGCTCTGCGCATCTCGTCAGCCAATGCGGGATTCGCGTACACGCCGTCGCCCTGCAACTCGGCGATCACGCGTTCGACCGTCGCGGCATCCTTGTTCTGACTGAGCTTGCGCTTGGCCACCACCCGAGTCGGAGTCAGACGGAATCCGACCGTGCCGGCCGCGAGCCGGCGCACGAAGGCTTCGTCGTTCGGCCGTTCCCACATCAGCCGCGGGTCGGGCATCCGGCCCTCGAACCGTTCGACGAGCCGATCCAGCACTCGCAGGTTCTCGTCGTCGGTGAGGATCTCCGGCACCCCCGACAGATGCACCGCGATGTAGTTCCATGTGGGAACCGCCTGCGTCTCGGCACCGTACCAGCCCGGCGACACGTACCCGTGCGGACCCTGGAAGACCACCAGCAGCTCACGCTCTCCCATGCCGTGGATCAGGTCGTCGGGTCGGCCGACGTGCCCCACGATCGTGAGGTCGTCGTGGTCCTCATCGAGCATCATGACGTAGTGCGAGGCGACCTGTCCTTCGTCGCCGTCGCTGACGATCGTGGCCCACGGATTCTGCTCGATGACACGGCGCATCTCGGCGACGTCGGCAAGAGTGAAACTGGGGTTCTGACGCATACGCCCAGCCTAGGGCTGCGGGAGGGTTCCGTCCTTCCGGCCTGGTGACGCGGCAGCAACGGCGCCCTCCGTCTTCCACTCCTCCCATCCGGGAGTGCCCGCCATGAACGCGTCGATCTCCTCGCGGCTCGCGCGCAGCTTGGGGTCATGCTTCAGGTACTGCCTCGTCTCGCGGGCGACCAACCCGGAGAGCACCAGCAGGCCGATCAGGTTCGGGAAGGCCATCAAGCCGTTCATGGCGTCGGAGAACGCCCAGACGACACCGAGCTGCACGGTGCAGCCGACGAAGACGACCAGCGAGAAGAGGATGCGGAAGGGTACGACCGCGCGACGCCCGAACAACCGCTCGACGTTTCGCTCGCCGTAGTAGGACCAGCCGAGGATCGTCGAGCCCGCGAACATCACGAGCCCCAACGTGACGATGATGTGACCCCAATCGCCCGGCAACCCGTGCGAGAAGGCTTCGCCCGTCATCAGGGCAGGGCTGATCTGCTCGCCCGTGTCCGGATCGATCTGATTCCACGTTCCGGTCGCGATGATGACGAGACCGGTGCAGGTCACGACGATGATCGTGTCGATGAACGTCTGCGTCATCGACACGAGCCCCTGGCGGACCGGGTGGCTCGTCTTCGCAGCCGCTGCGGCGATCGCCGCAGAACCCATGCCGGATTCGTTCGAGAAGATGCCGCGGGCCACGCCGAACTGCACGGCGATGATGATCGCCGATCCCGCGAATCCGCCCACGGCGCTGGTGCCGGTGAACGCCTCGGTGAAGATCTGCGCGAACGCGGCGGGAAGCGCGCCCACGTTGGCGATCAGGATGTAGATCGCCCCGAGCACGTAGAAGACGATCATGATGGGCACGAGACCCGCCGTGACCCGCCCGATGGACTTGATGCCGCCGACGAGCACGACCAGTGCGAACGCCGTCAGCGCGAGGCCGGTGACCCAGGTGGGGACGTTGAAGCTCGACTCGAGGTTCGTCGCGATCGAGTTGCCCTGGGTCATGTTGCCGATCCCGAAGCACGCGATCACGGCGAAGATCGCGAAGGAGAGACCCAGGATCTTGCCGATCGGCCCCTTGATCCCGCGCTCCAGGTACTGCTGCGGTCCGCCGTTCTTCTCACCCGCTGAATCTGTCGTCCTAAAGCGCACACCGAGGAAGGCCTCGGAGTACTTCGACGCCATGCCGAGAAGTCCGGTCACCCACATCCAGAACAGCGCGCCGGGCCCGCCGATGCCGATCGCCGTCGCGACGCCGACGATGTTCCCCGTCCCGACCGTGGCAGCGAGTGCCGTCGTCAGCGCCTGGAACTGCGAGATGTCGCCATCGGATCCCGGATCCTTACGGGTCAGCAGGCCGAGGCGCAGAGCGGAGCCCAGGCGGATGAACTGCAGCCCGCCGAGGCGGATCGTGAGATACAGCCCGGTGCCGAGCAGGAGAGGTATGAGGAACCATGGTCCCCAGATCCAGCCGCTGAATGTCTCCAACGCGCTCTGCACGCCCGTGAGGTCCATGATGCTCCTGTCTGCGTCGGTGCAATCGATGGGACCACACTAGTCAGACCTGGCACCTCGGACACCAGTAGAGCTTCCGCGCGCCGAGTTCTTCGAGGGCGATCTCGGTTCCGCACACCCTGCATGGCAGACCCGCACGGTGATACACCCAGTGCCGATCGTCGCGACTGGCCATCGCGGCTCGGTAGTCCGCCGGGGATAGGTCGTCCATGGTCATCATCTGACCGGTCTCGACGCCGATGGCCAGCAGACGCACCCAGTCGTGCCACAGCTGTCGCACGATCTCCTCCGGCACGTCGCGCCCCGGCGTGTGCGGATCGAGCCTCGCGCGGTACAGCATCTCCGCACGGTAGACGTTGCCGATCCCGCTGACGACGGACTGGTCCATCAGCAGCAGGGCGATCGGGGTCTGCTTCTTGCGAACGGCCTGCACGAAGCGCTCCTCGTTGGCGATTGGATCGCCGACGAGCGGGTCCGGTCCGAGTTTGGCGACGCTCGCGAGCATCTCGTCCGGCGTCTGCAGCTGGCACGCCGTGGGACCCCGCAGGTCTGCCGCCGTGATGTCGGTCATCAGTCGCAGCCGCACCTGGCCGACGACGGGAGGCGGCCACTCGGTGCCCTCATCCGCGAGGCCCTTGGTCTGCTCCGACATCCGCACGTGCACCCGCGCGCGCCTGGGGGCGCCGATCGAGGCCAGCGAGTTCTCCCCGGCGCTGTCGAGGATCGGCGCACTGTCGAGGATCGGCGCATCCAGATCGGTGCCCCGCTGATTGGTCTGGCCCATACGTCCGTTCGCCGAGGCGATGGTCGGATCGATGAGGATCTCGCCCGCGAAGTCCCATGCACCGTAGAGGCCCAGGTGCACACGCAGCCAGACGTCACCCTCCGCCTCGAGGAACATCTGCTTGCCGACGGCCTTGACGCTCATGGCCTCCCGGCCGTCGAGCACGGCCGCGCCCTCCGCGAACCGGCCTTGGGGACTGGACGCCTGCAGTCGCTTGCCGATGAAGTTGCGCTCGAACTGCCGAGCGATCCGGTGGACGGAGTGACCCTCGGGCATGTTCAGGCCTGCGGGTCAGGCAGGTCGCGCGGGTCGGGAAGCAACGAGCCGTCGCGTTCGAAGTCCGCGATTTGCCCGATGCGGCGCACGTGGCGTTCGTCGTTCGAGAACGGCGTGGAGATGAAGCGGTCGATGAACGAGGTGACCTCTTCGAAGGTGTGCTGGCGTGCCCCGATCGAGATGACGTTCGCGTCGTTGTGCTCGCGCGCCAGTTCCGCTGTGGACAGGTTCCACACCAGCGCCGCGCGGATGCCCTGCACCTTGTTCGCGGCGATCTGCTCGCCGTTGCCCGAGCCGCCGAACACGACGCCGAGGGCTTCGACGCCCGCGACCTGATCGGCGACGACGCCCTGCGCGGCACGGATGCAGAACGCCGGATAGTCGTCGACCGCGTCGTACTCGAGCGGGCCGTGGTCGATGACCTCGTGGCCCGCGGTCCGCAGATGATCCTGCAGCTTGGTCGAGAACTCCAGTCCCGCGTGGTCGGTGGCGATGTGGATGCGCATGCTCACCATCCTAGAAGCGTCGAGGCGCGGGCCCGCGTCAGGGTGCGAGACCCGCCGCGGCGGGCTTGAACCCGAGCCGCACGTTCTCGCAGTCGCCGGCGCGCGCGACGTCGTACCACGGGCCGAGATCGGTCAGGTGCGGGCGCTGGGATGCCGGTGTCCCCTCGATGCGCTCGAGCACGAGATCGATCAGGCCGGCGACGAACGCGGGATGCACGCCGGGAGTCGGCGTTCGCACCGCGAGCAGACCGGCTTCCCCGGCGGCCTCCATCGCCTCCGTGTCCAGATCCCAGAGGACCTCCATGTGGTCGCTCACGAATCCGAGCGGGACGATGACGACCGCCTTCGCACCCGCGGCGGGCAGCTCGGCGATCACATCGTTGATGTCGGGCTCGAGCCACGGCTGCGTCGGGGGGCCGGAGCGCGACTGGAAAACGAGCTGCCAGGGCACGCTCGTCCCACCGGTGACCCTGACACCGAGCTGCTCGACGATGTGCGCGGCGACCGCCCGGTGCTGCGCCACGTACGCGCCACCCTCCCCCCAGTCCACGTCCCTCGGCCCCGACCGCTCCGCATCGGCAGTGGGGATCGAATGAGTCGAGAACAGCACGTGGATGTCGGATGCCGCGATCCCCTGCTCCAGGAACCCGGCGACCGCAGCATCCACCCCCTCCTGGAAGGGCTTCACGAATCCTGGGTGATCGAAGAAGAGGCGCACCTTGTCGGCGGTGACGCGGTCTTCGAGGCCGGCGTCCGTGATCGCCAGAGCGATGTCCTCGCGGTACTGCCGGTCGCTGGAGTACGAGCTGTACGCGCTGGTGGCGAGCACCAGGAGCGTCGAGTGACCGTCGTCGGCGGCAGCGGTGAACGCGTCATCGAGGAAGGGCTCCCAGTTCCGATTGCCCCAGTACACGGGCAGGTCGATGCCGCGGCCGGCGAGCTCGGCCTCGAGCGCGGCCTTGAGCGCGCGGTTCTGATCATTGATCGGACTCACGCCGCCGAAGTGCCGATAGTGATGTGCCACTTCTTCGAGACGCTCGTCGGGGATGCCACGGCCTCGCGTCACGTTGCGCAGGAACGGGATCACGTCGTCCTGTCCCTCCGGCCCACCGAAGCTGGCCAGGACCAGGGCGTCGTACGCCACCGGCGTCTCGACGAACTCGGGGCCACCAGCGGCGGCCGGGGAAGCGAAGGGGACGACGTTCGAGGCGGGTGCAGTCACACTTCCATCTTTCCACCACCGCGCGCCGACATCGGCCGGGTCCTGGCGTAGGCTGTCATGGTTGCCGTCGGCGCCAGCCGCGTCGGATCTCGGTGCCGACCCCGAACCCCTGGGAGAATCAGCTGTGCCTGGAGAGAACCTCACTCGAATCGAAGCTCAGGAGCGTCGCGCTCTCATCGACACCCAGTCGTACGGGATCTCGCTCGACCTGACGAAGGGCGCGGAGGTATTCGGATCCCGCAGCGTGGTGCACTTCCGCGCGACGCCGGGAAGCTTCACCTTCATCGATCTGATCGCTCGCGACGTCCGAGAGATCTCGCTCAACGGCGAACTGCTCGACCCTGAAGAGGTCTTCGCCGACTCGCGGATCGCGCTCTCGGGTCTGCAGGAGGAGAACGTCCTCGTCGTCGACGCCGACTGCCTTTACACCAACACCGGTGAGGGACTGCACCGCTTCGTCGATCCGGTCGACGGCGAGGTGTACCTCTACTCGCAGTTCGAGGTGCCCGACTCCCGCCGCGTGTTCGCGGTGTTCGAGCAGCCCGATCTGAAGGCGACTTTCCAGTTCACGATCACGGCACCCGAGTCGTGGAAGGTCGTCTCCAACTCCCCCACGCCCGAGCCCATCAACCACGACGAGAACGAGACCGCGACCTGGGGGTTCGAGCCCACTCCGCGCATCTCCTCGTACATCACCGCGATCGTCGCCGGTCCGTACGAGTCCACATTCTCGGAGCTGACCAGTGCCTCCGGCGATGTCATCCCGCTCGGTGTGTACGGGCGCAAGAGCCTGTGGCAGCACCTCGACGCCGACTACATCTTCGACAAGACGCGGGAGGGCTTCGCGTACTACGAGGAGAAGTTCGGCGTCCCGTACCCGTTCGCGAAGTACGACCAGCTGTTCGTGCCGGAGTTCAACGCCGGGGCCATGGAGAACGCGGGCGCCGTCACCTTCACCGAGACCTATGTCTTCCGCAGCAAGGTGACCGATGCCGTCAAGGAGCGTCGTGTCGTCACGATCCTGCACGAGCTCGCGCACATGTGGTTCGGTGACCTCGTCACCATGAAGTGGTGGAACGACCTCTGGCTGAACGAGTCGTTCGCCGAGTGGGCGTCGACCATCGCCACCGCCGAGGCCACCGAGTGGACCGAGGCGTGGACCACGTTCAACGCCATGGAGAAGACCTGGGCCTACCGCCAGGATCAGCTGCCTTCCACGCACCCGATCGTCGCCGAGATCAACGACCTCGAAGACGTGCAGGTGAACTTCGACGGGATCACCTACGCCAAGGGCGGATCGGTGCTCAAGCAGCTGGCGGCCTGGGTCGGCATCGAGGCGTTCTTCGCCGGTGTCGGGCAGTACTTCCAGAAGCACGCGTGGGGCAACACCGAGGTGAGCGACCTGCTCACCGAGCTCGAGGCCACCAGCGGCCGCGATCTGAGCACCTGGTCGAAGAAGTGGCTCGAGACCGCGGGCGTGAACACTCTCTCCCCCGTCATCGCCGAGGACTCCGACGGCGTCATCACACGCTTCGCGGTGACTCAGACGGCGCCGGCCGACTATCCCACGATCCGCCCGCACCGCCTGGGCATCGGCTTCTACGACCTGGTCGACGGCTCCCTCACGCGTACGCACTACGCCGAGATCGACGTCGACGGCGACCGCACCGAGGTGCCGGAGCTGCAGGGCCGCAAGCGACCCGACCTCGTGCTGCTCAACGACAACGACCTCGCATACGCGAAGATCCGCCTCGACGAGCGTTCGCTGGCCACGGCGATCGATCACCTCGGCGCGATCGCCGACCCGCTCGCCCGCTCGCTCGTCTGGGGCGCGGCCTGGGATCAGACCCGCGACGCAGAGAGCGCAGCATCCGATTACATCGAGCTCGTACTGCGGAACATCGGCAAGGAGTCCGAGTCGACGACCGTCCGCACAACGCTCGCGCAGCTGCGCACCGCCGCAACGCTCTACGTGGCACCGACCGACCGCGACGCCGCGCGGCTGCGGATCGCCGATGGCCTGTGGGAGCTCGCCCAAGGGGCCGAGGCCGGCAGCGACAGCCAGCTGCAGTTCGTCACCGCTTTCGCGAGCTCGCTCGTGAACCCCGAGCACGCCGGCATCGTCGGGCGCCTGCGCTCGGGTGAGGACACTCTCCCCGGTCTCGAGATCGACACCGACCTCTCGTGGCAGCTGCTCGTCGGCCTCGCATCGATCGGCGCGACGGATGCCGCATCGATCGACGCCGCTCTCGCCGCGGACAACACGTCCAAGGGAGCGGAGTTCGCCGCTCAGGCGCGCGCCGCCCTGCCGACCGCGGCGGACAAGCGCACGGCGTGGAGTTCGCTCATCGACGATGACACGCTGCCGAACACGATCGTGCGCTCCGCGGCGCTGGGCTTCGGGCATCCGAACAGCACCGGAGTGCTCGGCGAGTTCGTGCCGGAGTACTTCGACATGCTGCTGCCGGTGTGGGAATCGCGCACCTATCAGATCGCCAGCTACCTCATCGTCGGCCTGTACCCGACCGCACTGGCGAACGCCGAACTGCGCGACGCGACCCGTACCTGGCTCTCCGCCAACGGCGAGGCCGCGCCCGCACTGCGACGCCTCGTGAGCGAAGGTCTCGCGGACGTCGAGCGCGCACTCGCCGCACAGTCCCGCGATGCTGAGGACGAAGACAACGACAACTGACGCGCCCTGTTCCCGATCGGGCCTCTACGACGCTGTCTTCCAGCTGTCGCAGAGGCCCGATCGCTAGGATCAGAGGGTGCTGCTGTTTCCCTTCGAGACCGATCCGGCGCCTGATACGGCGAACGAGGTGTGGGTGTCGTTCCTCGAGATCCTCAGATTGATCGGCGGCAAGGCGATCAGCATCGCGATCATCGTCGCCGTGGCGTTCCTGATCGGATTCGCGCTCCGTTTCGTCGTGCGCAGGATCGTGCACCGCATCGTCGACACCGCGAAGTCGAAGGCGAACGTCGACGACACGCAGGCGCTCGAGCGCTCACCCCTCGCCGACATGCGACTGATCCAGCGAACACGCACGCTCGGCAGCATCCTTCAGAACATCATCAACGTCGCGGTCGTGATCGTGGCGCTGCTGATGGTGATGGCGGTCATCGCTCCCGACCTGATCAGCTCCCTCACCCTCCTCACCGCCGCGATCGGCGCGGGTCTCGGCTTCGGCGCGCAGAACATCGTCAAGGACGTCCTCAACGGCCTGTTCATCGTCGCTGAGGACCAGATCGGCATCGGAGACGTCGTCGACACGGGTCTCGCGAGCGGCGTGGTCGAGCACGTGAGTGTGCGCATCACCCAGGTGCGTGACGTGAACGGCACGCTCTGGTACGTGCGCAACGGCGAGATGCTGCGCATCGGCAACATGTCGCAGGGCTGGGCGCGCGCCATCGTCGATCTCGGCGTCCCTGTCGACGCCGTCGTCCCCGACGTCGAAGCAGCGCTTCTGCAGGCCGCGCAGGGGCTCGCGAAAGACCCCAAGTGGCGCACGCGCATCATCGAGCGTCCCGAGGTGTGGGGACTCGAATCGATCACCGGTGAGGCCCTCGTCATCCGGGTGGTGCTGAAGACCCGAGCGAACGCGAAGGACGACGTCGCGCGCGAACTGCGCATGCGCCTCAAGCGCGCGATCGAGGAGATGGGACTCTCGATCCCCAGCCTCGAATCGGTCGTCCCCACGGGTCCCGAGGGCGCACGTCGTGTGCGTGGCGCGAATCCGCCCACCACCAAGCCCAACGCCGTCACGGGAGTGCCGCCGGTCTCACGAGGCATCTGGCGCAAGAAGGACACCAAGGCGGCACCGAAGGACAAGCCGGAGGACGAGTCATGACCTTCTACGACGAGGTCGGCGGGTACGCCACGTTCGAGAGGATCGTCGACGGCTTCTACCGTGAGGTGGCGCTCGATCCCGTCCTGCGTCCGATGTATCCGGAAGAGGATCTCGGCCCCGCCGCCGAGCGGTTCACGATGTTCCTGGCCCAGTACTGGGGCGGCCCCTCCACATACAGCGAGACGCGAGGGCATCCGCGGTTGCGGATGCGTCATATGCCGTTCCGCGTCGACCCGGACGCACGCGATCGCTGGCTGCGCTGCATGCGCACCTCGCTCGATGAGGTGCAGCTCTCACCGTTGCACGACGCGACGCTCTGGGACTACCTGGAGCGCGCAGCATATGCCATGGTGAACACCATGGAGCCGTCGGGCATCGGTCCGGCGCCCGCGGGCCGATCGACGCTCGAGACCCGCAGCAGCAGTCAGGATTCAACGGAGACCCTATGACCACCACGCCCCTGTCCGCAGACGTTCTCGTGATCGGATGGGGGTTGGCCGGTCTCGTCGCCGCATCAGAGGCGACTTCCGCCGGCAGACGCGTGATCCTCGTGGATCAGGAGCCGCGCTCCAATCTCGGCGGACAGGCATGGTGGTCCTTCGGCGGACTGTTCCTCATCGATTCGCCGGAACAGCGCCGGTTCGGCATCAAGGATTCGCTCGAGCTCGCCGCGCAGGACTGGTTCGGCAACGCGGGATTCGATCGTGAGGAGGATCGCTGGCCTCGCGCCTGGGCCGAGGCGTACCTGCAGTTCGCCGCCGGTGAGAAGCGCGCATGGCTGCGTGAGCGGGGTGTCGGGTTCTTCCCGGTGGTCGGCTGGGCGGAGCGCGGCGGGTACGGGGCGATCGGTCCCGGCAACTCGGTGCCCAGGTTCCACATCACCTGGGGCACGGGGCCGGGCATCGTCGCGCCTTTCGCGGATGCCGCGCAGCGCGCCGAGGAGACGGGCACGCTCACCATCCTTCCCCGCCACAAGGTCACCGAGCTGCTGATGGCCGACGGCGCGGTGACCGGTGCGAGGGGCGAGGTGCTGCTCGACGACGCCACCGCTCGAGGAGTCTCCTCCTCCCGCGAGGCCGTGGGCGAGTTCGAGATCACGGCCGGGGCGACGATCGTCTCGTCCGGCGGGATCGGCGGCAATCACGACCTGGTGCGCGCCGCCTGGCCGGAACGGCTGGGCACGCCGCCGTCGCACATGCTCTCCGGCGTGCCGGCGTACGTCGACGGATCCATGTACCCGGTCACCGCGGCCGCGGGAGCGAACCTGATCAACGGCGACCGGATGTGGCACTACGTCGAGGGCATCAAGAACTGGGATCCGGTGTGGCCGGCGCACGGCATCCGCATCCTCCCCGGGCCCTCGTCGCTCTGGCTGGACGCGACGGGCAAACGTCTGCCCGTGCCGTTGTTCCCGGGGTTCGACACCCTCGGCACCCTCGAGCACCTGCGTGCGACCGGGCACGACCACTCCTGGTTCGTCACGTCCCGCCAGATCGTCGAGAAGGAGTTCGCGCTGTCGGGCAGCGAGCAGAATCCCGATCTCACCGGCAAGGACGTCGCTCTGCTGCTGAAGTCGAGGCTCGCGAAGGGCCCGACGGGGCCTGTGCAGTCCTTTCTGGACGAGGGTGAGGACTTCATCGTGGAGAACGACCTCGAATCCCTGCTCGAGCAGATGCGGCGTGCCGACGACGGCGACCTGCTCGATCTGGATCGTGTACGTCGCGAAGTCGAGGCTCGTGACCGGGAGATCGACAACGACTTCACCAAGGACGCGCAGATCGGCATGCTGCGATCCATGCGGGCCTACCGCGGTGACAAGCTCATCCGCACAGCGACTCCGCACCGGCTGCAGGATCCGTTCGCAGGCCCCATGATCGCGGTCAAGCTGCATGTGATCACGCGCAAGTCGCTCGGCGGAATCGAGACGGATCTCGATGGACGAGCCCTGGGCGCTGACGGGTCGCCCATCCGCGGACTCTATGCGGCGGGCGAGGCCAGCGGCTTCGGCGGCGGGGGCGTGCACGGATACCGCGCGCTGGAGGGGACCTTCCTTGGCGGATGCCTCTTCTCCGGGCGCCAGGCGGGTCGCGGCGCGGCGCGGGAGAGCTAGCCCTGAGACCCGGTACTGCGCACGGCGGTGAGGCCAGTGGCCATCGGGCCGCGGGCGAGCACATGGCCTCGGCGGAACGCCAGCCGTGTCCATCGTCCCGAGGTCGTCACAGGAACCTGCTCCTCGCCGGAGATGAATCCGAAGGCGTGGGCTGCGAACGCGACGCCGCGCACGAGACCATCGAGATCTTCGTCCGCCTCGCCCCAGATGGCTGCTCTGAGGGCTCTCACAGCCTCTTCGCCGGCGCCCGGCGTCGCTCCTCTGGCGACGGCGGAGATGCCCCATTGGGCACGCCGTGCGATCGTCGCAGCGGAGAGCTCACCGGCCGGCTCCCACCCGCCGCGCGGCGGCGCCACCCCGGCCCATGCGGGCGAGCGTCCGGTCTCCGGGAGCGTCAGCATCCGCTCGTCGTCGTCCTGACCCAGTTCGTCGACCACGATGTCGCATTCCAGCTCAGGGTCGGCGTGCACGATCCGCATCGCGAGGACGGTCGGAGTCTGATCGAACAGTCCCTTCGGCGCCAGGGCGGAGGCCGTCACCGCCAGCACGCCGTTGCGCCCCTGCAGACGGATGCCGTCGTCAGAGACCTGCATCGCGCGGCCGAGGAACGTGAGAACGTCTCGAGCCGTGTCGGAATCGGAGAGAACGAGACGAGGGGGCACGCGTTCTAAACTACCAACGAGGCGGCTGAACGGTCGCGGGGAGGAGCGCCATGAGCGCAGCGGCACAGGCTCAGGCATCCGTCGACCACCTGCTCGAGGTGCTGGATCTCGACGAGACGCAGGCGCGCACCGAGGAGGACATCTTCACCGGTCGCTCGCACAGCATGCCGACCGGACGCATCTACGGCGGTCAGGTGCTCGGCCAGTCCCTCATCGCGGCTGAGCGGACGATGTCCGAGGATCGGGCCGTGCACTCGATGCACGGATACTTCCTGCGCCCTGGCGACTCGACTCAGGGGCTGACGATCGCTGTCGATCGCATCCATGACGGCAGGTCCTTCTCGACCAGGCGTTCGCAGGCGTATCAGAACGGCGTGCCGATCTTCTCGATGATCGCGTCGTTCCAGGATGAGGCGCCGGGAGTCGAGCACGCGCAACCGATGCCGGAGGACATCCCCGCACCAGATGATCTTCCGTCCGACGAGGAGCGCGTGGAAGGCGTCCATCCACGGGCGCTGCGGATGCTGACGGAGCGGCCGGTGGACATGCGTCATGTCGAATCCCCTCTGTACGTCGTGGCCGACGGGGAGCGCAAGGCGCACCAGGCAGTCTGGATGCGGATGCGAGCGCCGATGCCGGAGGATCAGCGGCTGCATCGCGCCGCGCTCGCGTACCTCAGCGACATGAGCATCCAGGAGTCGATCCTGCGCGCTCACGGCGTGCCATGGGCGACGCCGGGACTCAAGGTCGCCAGCCTCGACCACGCGATGTAGTGGCATCGACCGGCACGGGTCGACGAATGGCTGCTGTACGTGCAGGAGTCGCCGAACGCGCGTGGCGGACGCGGTCTCGCGACGGGGCGCATCTACACGCAGGACGGCGTGCTGGCGGCGAGCGTGACGCAGGAGATCATGATCAGGGTGCCAGCCTCCTGATCACTACCTCCTGCGCGAGCGTCAGCGGTGCGCGTAGGTGATCGGCTCGCCGATGTACGGCATCCATGCGTCGCGCATCTCGGGTGTGATGCGCGTGGGGCGGCCGGTCGCCGCGTCCACGAGGACGATCACGGCCGTGGACCGCGCGTACAGCACGCGCGTCGCGCTCTCGGCGTCGTTGAACACCTCGTAGCAGACCTCGAGGCTGGAACCGCCGAGCTTGCCGAACCACATCTGCACTTCGAGCGGACGACGCTGATACGGCACAGGCGCGAGGTACTCGATCTCCTGCCGCGCGATGAGCGTCAGAGTGCCCGCCTCGATGCCGGAGTTGAGTACGGCCGTCGGTGGCGCCGTCTCGCCCTCCTCCGCCTTCCAGAAGGCGCGCACGCGCGCTTCCTCGAGGAGTTTGAGCATCGAGGTGTTGTTGACGTGGTTGAACGCGTCGAGATCGCCCCATCGCAGGTGGATGGGGACGTGCAGCCTCGACGCGGCGCCGGTGGGAGCGTCAGTCACGCGTCAGCTTGCGGTGCGTGGAACGGTGCGGGTTCGCCGCGTCCGGTCCGAGACGTTCGATCTTGTTCTTCTCGTAGGACTCGAAGTTGCCCTCGAACCAGTGCCACTGAGCCGGGTTCTCGTCCGTGCCCTCATAGGCGAGGATGTGCGTCGCGATGCGGTCGAGGAACCACCGGTCGTGCGTGATGACCACAGCGCAACCGGGGAACTCGAGCAGGGCGTTCTCGAGGGAGCTCAGCGTCTCGATGTCGAGGTCGTTGGTGGGCTCGTCGAGGAGCAGCAGGTTGCCGCCCTCCTTCAGCGTCAGGGCGAGGTTCAGGCGGTTGCGCTCTCCACCGGAGAGGACACCGGCCTTCTTCTGCTGATCCGGACCCTTGAAGCCGAACTTCGACACGTAGGCGCGAGAGGGGATCTCCGTCTTGCCGACCGTGATGAAGTCGAGTCCGTCGGACACGACCTCCCACAGGTTCTTGTTCGGATCGATGTTGGAGCGGGACTGGTCGACGTAGCTGATCTTGACCGTCTCGCCGATCTTCAGGTCGCCGCCGTCGAGCGGCTCGAGGCCGACGATCGTCTTGAACAGCGTGGTCTTGCCGACGCCGTTGGCGCCGATGATGCCGACGATGCCGTTGGGCGGGAGGCTGAAGCTCAGTCCGTCGATCAGCGTGCGGTCGCCGAAGCCCTTCTTGAGGTTCTTCGCCTCGATGACGACGCTGCCGAGACGCGGACCCGCAGGGATCTGGATCTCCTCGAAGTCGAGTTTCCTCGTGCGCTCCGCCTCGGTCGCCATCTCCTCGTATCGTGCAAGACGAGCCTTGGACTTGGTCTGACGCCCCTTGGCGCTGGAGCGAACCCACTCGAGCTCGTCCTTCAGGCGCTTGGCGAGCTTGGCGTCCTTCTTGCCCTGGATGGCGAGGCGCTCACCCTTCTTCTCCAGGTACGTGGAGTAGTTGCCCTCGTAGCCGATGAGGCGGCCACGGTCGACCTCGGCGATCCACTCCGCGACGTTGTCGAGGAAGTACCGGTCGTGGGTGATGGCGATGACGGCACCCTTGTACGCCTGCAGGTGCTGCTCGAGCCAGAGCACGCTCTCGGCGTCGAGGTGGTTGGTGGGCTCGTCGAGGAGCAGCAGGTCGGGCTTCTGCAGGAGGAGTTTGGCGAGTGCGACGCGGCGCTTCTCACCACCGGAGAGCGGGGCGATCTCGGCGTCTCCCGGAGGAGTGCGCAGTGCGTCCATGGCCTGGTCGAGCTGGGAGTCGAGATCCCAGCCGTCTGCCGCGTCGATCTCTTCCTGCAGCACGCCCATCTCGGCGAGCAGAGTGTCGAAGTCCGCGTCGGGGTCGGCCATCTGCGCGGAGATCTCGTTGAAGCGGTCGAGCTTCGCCTTGATCGCGACGCCGTCCTGGATGTTCTCGAGGACGGTCTTGGACTCGTCGAGCTCGGGCTCCTGCATGAGGATGCCGACGCTGAAGCCCGGCGTGAGCTTCGCCTCGCCGTTGGACGGCTGGTCGAGACCCGCCATGATCTTGAGGATCGTCGACTTACCGGCGCCGTTGGGGCCGACCATGCCGATCTTCGCCCCCGGGAGGAATGACATCGTCACGTCATCGAGGATGAGCTTGTCGCCCACCGCCTTGCGCGCACGAACCATCGAGTAGATGTACTCAGCCACTGAGAACCGCTCCTTTTGTAGGCGTCGAAGATCGACACTCCAGCCTACCGGCTATGGATCACCAGTCGATCGGTCGCGTCTCGCCGATCAAGCAGCGTCCTTCGGCGAGTTGATCCACGACCGCGGTGACCGGCTCCCCCGTCGAGGGACCGACCTGTCCGACGAGGCAGTGCGCTTCGCCCCAGCGCACCGAGTACTGCAGGCTCTCCACGGGGTTGCCCACAGTCGTGACGTCCTTCGTCACCTGCATCGCGTTGCGATCGAAACCTGCCGCGGTGAGAGCGTCGATATACGCACGCCCGGCTGCGCGTTCGTCCGACGACCACACATGCTGGGTGATCGCGGAGAAGAGAGGAAGGTTGTCCTCTGCCGTCCCGTCGGGCTGAATGGTCGGTGCTTCCGCCGTCGGCGCCGCCGAGGCGGATCCGGCGCCGGCGGTCGGGCTCGACGGCGGCTGCCCCGGCGAGTCCGGTGCGCACGCGGCCAGGCCGAGACCGAGCGCCATGATCGCGCCTGCCGCCACGAGACGCAGACGAGCGGTGGGGAGTCGACGGGGCACGCTCCGAGTCTATGGTGACCCGGTCGTGCTCCCCACCTCGCCGTGTCGCAGGACCTCAGCCGGTGCGCCTGCTGCGCCGGATCAGTCCTCGGCCGACCACGGGCCACCGACGAACGCCATCGCAGGATCCGTGGAGGCCCCGGGCTCGCCGTCGGAGTCATCGGCTTCCGCATCGGGCTCGGCGCCGAGCACCTCCCCGGTCGCGAGGTCGACGTCCGCGTGCGATGATTCGGGCGCGGCTGCGGGGCGGCTCGCCTTCGCGAAGGCGCTGGCGCCCCACCGCAGATCATGCCCGATCGCCTCGGCATCGATGTCGGCGCTCATCCCCTTGCGTTCCGCGTTCTCCCATTCGCGCAGCTTGAGCTTCCCGGTCACGATGACTCCGTCGCCCTGGTGCAGCGACGCCTTCACATGATCGGCGAGCTGACGGAACGCGGAGACGTTGTACCAATTGGTGCCTGTCTCGAGCCACGTCTGGGTCTTCGCATCGAAGCGGCGTTGCGGACTGGCGACGCGAAAGTTCACCACCGCGACACCGTTCGCGGTCTCGCTCCGTTTCGGGTCGGCGCCGACGCGCCCCAGGATCGTCACATTGTCGTTCATGTCAATCTCCTCTTCCATCTGTGCCGGGACGCGCCCGGATCGCCCCAGAGTGCCTCGTCGTGCCCATCGAGCGGAGCGCATAACCCGCGATCGGTGGACAAAGCGACGAACACCTGATCAGTGGAGGAAAGGCTGCTGCCCCACAACCGCCTCGATGTCCGTGGTCGGTCATATGTTCGAACCGGAAGGAGAACCAGATGTCCGATACACAGATCCTGCACCTGCCAGAGGTGCGTTATGCCACCCCGCAGCTCGAGTCGAGAAGAGAGCGGCTCGTGAGAGCATCGGAACAGCTCTGGCGTGCACAAGACGCCGACGGTCGTATCCTCGGCCACGTTCGCATCGTCGCCGATCCTCACGGACTGCGCTATCGCGCCGAGCGCCTGCATCTGGCGACCGGCGCGTTCCGCATCGTCGGCGAGTTCTGGCGCCCTGATGACGCGGTGCAGGCGCTTCGCAACGGATAGCAGAGTGTGGTGCCCCCGGCAGGGTTCGAACCTGCGACCAACGGCTTAGAAGACCGATGCTCTTCCACTGAGCTACGGAGGCGAATACTTCTACGGTACCGCGATCCGGCCGATGTCCATGCCCTCAGTAGACTGAGCGCATGGTATCTGCGTCCGAAAATGATCGACTCGTCTGGATCGACTGCGAGATGACGGGACTCGATCTTTCGGTTGACGAACTCGTCGAGATCGCCGTCGTCATCACGGATTTCGAGCTTCGTCCGCTCGACCCCGGCTTCCAGGTCGTCATCAGGCCCAACGACTCGGCGTTGGCCAACATGAACGATTTCGTGACGAAGATGCACGAGTCGTCCGGGCTGATCAACGAGATCCCCCACGGAGTATCCCTGGCGGACGCCGAGGCCCAGACCCTCGAGTACATCAAGCGATTCGTGCCGCTCGAGCGCAAGGCGCCCCTGGCGGGCAACACGATCGGCACCGATCGCATGTTCCTCGCGAAGTACATGCCGCAGATCGATCAGTGGCTGCATTACCGCAATGTCGACGTCTCCAGCGTCAAGGAGCTCTCCCGCCGCTGGTACCCCCGCGTGTTCTTCCAGGCACCGGCCAAAGACGGCGGCCACCGCGCCCTCGCAGACATACTCGAGTCCATCCGCGAGATGCAGTACTACCGCGAGGCGGTCTTCGTGGCAGAGCCAGGTCCGTCCAGCGACGAGGCTCGTGCGATCGCAGAACGCACCGTGTCGTCGTTCACCTCAGACGTGTAATAGAATCGTCTGGTTGCCTGCTCCGGTAGGCACATGGTGGCTATAGCTCAGTTGGTAGAGCACCGCGTTGTGGTCGCGGGGGTCGCGGGTTCAAGCCCCGTTAGCCACCCCAATCACGAAGAAGGGCCCGAGTCGGAAGACTTGGGCCCTTCTTCGTGCACGTGCCCCTTTCGGGAATACCCCCTAGGGGTATACGGTTGTGACTGATCGACCCCTTCGGAAGGATGAGATCATGACGCACGCACACCACGACGATCACATGCACGTCGTACGGGAGCATGCCGAGCATGAGCCGGCTGCGCACGAGCACGACGCGCACACGAAGGCTCCTGCCGAACACGCTTCGCACGGGCATCACGACCATGCCGATCACGTCGGTCAGTTCCGACGCCTGTTCTGGATCATGCTCATCGTCGCGGTACCGGTCGTCGCCACGTCCCCGATGTTCGGCATGGTGCTCGGGTATCAGCTCCCCGAGTGGACGGTGTGGGTCTCCGCAGTGCTCGGCACGGTGATGTACGCATGGGGAGGCGCTCCGTTCCTCTCCGGCGCTGTCTCTGAGCTTCGCGCCCGCACTCCTGGCATGATGCTGCTGATCGCGCTCGCGATCACGGTGGCCTTCTTCGCCTCCTGGGGCGCGACCCTCGGCATCCTTCACCACGAGCTCGAGTTCTGGTGGGAACTCGCCCTGCTGATCGTCATCATGCTGCTCGGGCACTGGGTCGAGATGCGTTCGCTCGCTCAGACGAGCTCGGCGCTCAATTCGCTCGCCGCACTGCTCCCCGACGAAGCCGAACGCATCGACGGCGACACGATCACGACTGTCTCCCCCGACGCATTGCGCCAAGGCGACCTCGTGATGGTCAGGCCGGGCTCCCGGCTGCCTGCCGACGGCACGATCCGCGAAGGCAGCGCGCACCTCGACGAATCGATGATCACCGGTGAATCCCAGACTGTGCGTCGCACCGTCGGCGACCAGGTGGTCGCCGGCACCGTGGCGACCGACTCCGGCCTGCGCGTCGAGATCACCGCGGTCGGCGCTGACACCGCGCTCGCCGGCATCCAGCGACTGGTCACGGCAGCGCAGAACTCCTCGTCGCGCGCGCAGCGGATCGCCGACAAGGCCGCAGGGTGGCTCTTCTGGTTCGCGCTCGGAGCGGCGGCCATCACCGCCGTGGCGTGGTCGACGCTCGGAATGCCGGATCAGGCGATCATCCGCACCGTCACTGTCCTCGTGATCGCCTGCCCGCACGCGCTCGGCCTCGCCATCCCGCTGGTGGTCTCGATCGCGACGGAGCGCGCTGCGCGAGCTGGCGTCCTCGTCAAGGACCGACTCGCGCTGGAGAGCATGCGGACCGTCGACGTCGTGCTGTTCGACAAGACCGGAACCCTCACAAAGGGTGCGCCCACAGTCACCGCCGTGGACACCACGGCGGACCGTTCCAGCGACGCTCTGCTCGCACTCGCAGCCGCAGCCGAGAGCGATTCAGAGCATCCGCTCGCGAAGGCCATCGTCGGCGCGGCCGCAGCACGGGGTCTCACCGTCCCGGCCGCGTCCGACTTCTCGTCATCGCCGGCGATCGGCGTGCGCGCCGTCGTAGACGGGGAGACCGTGCAGGTCGGCGGTCCTCGGCTCCTCGAACAGGAGAAGGGCGAAGAGCGGCCCATCGCAGACGACTGGCGTCAGGAAGGCGCGATCATCCTCCACGTCCTGGTGGACGGCCGGGTGACCGGCGCGCTGCGCCTGGCCGACGAGATCCGACCCGAATCGCGTGAGGCCGTCGCCGCCCTCCACGCTCGCGGCGTGCAGGTCGTGATGATCACCGGCGATGCAGAGGCGGTGGCGTCCGCGGTCGCCGCCGAGCTCGACATCGACCGCGTCTACGCCGGTGTGCGGCCGGAGGACAAGGCATCCAAGGTGCGTGAGCTGCAGGCGGAAGGGCACCGCGTCGCGATGGTCGGCGACGGAGTCAACGACGCACCCGCTCTCGCGCAGGCCGACGTCGGCATCGCGATCGGCGCGGGTACGGACGTCGCGATCGCCTCAGCAGGCGTGATCCTCGCCGGCGACGACCCGCGCTCGGTGCTGTCGGTGATCGACCTCTCCCGTGCGAGCTACCGGAAGATGACCCAGAACCTCTGGTGGGCCGCCGGCTACAACCTGATCTCCGTGCCGTTGGCTGCCGGAGTGCTCGCCCCCGTCGGCTTCGTTCTGCCGATGTCGGTCGGCGCGATCCTGATGTCGCTCTCGACGATCGTGGTCGCTCTCAACGCGCAACTGCTCAGAAGAGTCGATCTGTCTCACGCGAACACCGAAGCGTGAGCTCAGGCGGCTGCGAAGCGCGCCGGCGTCGTTCCCAGGATCCTGCGGAAGTGCCGGGTGAGATGGGCCTGATCATGGAAACCGGCGGATGCCGCCGCATCCGCCGGTTTCCAGCCATCGACCAGAAGCCGACGGGCATGATCGACCCGTCGGCTGATCAGGTACCGGTGCGGCGGCATTCCGTACGCGCGGGTGAATGACCGCGTGAGATGGCTCGGGTGCGCACCGAGTTCTGCGGCGACGTCGGCGATGCTGAATCCCTCCAGCGCACGATCATCCAGCAGCGCACGCGCTCGCCTCGCGAGCGGGGTGTCTGCCGCCCGGTGCACCGGCGTGTCCACCCTCATCAGCAGGCGCTCGCGGAGCACGTGCGTCTCGTGCTCCGCATCCAGGAGCTCCGCAAGCTCGCGCAGCGCACGATGGATCGATCGCACCGCCGCCACGATCTCGACGTCGTCGAAAGTCGGGTTCGCGGCCGCGACGGACGGCGCCGTCCTCGGCAACCACGAGGATTCGAGGTACAGCACGCGTTTGCGGAACCCTCGTCCCCTGGTGGCAGAGCGCCCGTCATGCGGAACCCCGGGCGGCAGCACGGTCACCGCGTCCGGGAGCGCGAGATGGCGGACCCGCTCCAAGTCGTACGACACGGCTCCGCTGTCGATCAGCAGCACAGTCCAGTCATCGTGCGCGTGCATCGGATAGGCGTGGTCGTCGAATGACGCGTGCAGCACCTCGCGCAGTCCCGACACGGCCGGATGCCACGCACGGATCGAATCGCCCATGCAAGAAACGTACAAGACCCGCATCGGGCGACGGCTCAGAATCGGAGGATGACCTCCCTCGCCACCGCTCCCGATCCGGAATCGTCACCATACCGATTCGACACGAAAGTGGCCGTGGTGCTGCGCGACGATCTCAAAGCCTGGCAGGAGCTCAACGTGACAGCCTTCCTCATGAGCGGGATCGCCACCAGTGGCCCTGGACTCGTCGGCGAGCCGTACCGCGACCACGATGGCACCGAGTACCTGCCGATGCTCCGCCAGCCCGTCCTCGTCATGACCGCGGATTCCGCGCTGCTCGCCAGAGCCAGGGCGAAGGCCACCGCGAGGGATGATGTCGCCGTCGCGGTGTACATCAGCGAACTCTTCTCGACGTCCCACGACGAGGCCAATCGCGCGGCCGTCGCGGAGGTATCGGCCGACGAGCTCGACCTGGTCGGCGTCGCGCTGCGCGGACCGAAGAACGTGGTGGACCGTCTGCTCAAGGGTGCGCGCATGCATGCGTGAACGCCGCCATAGGATTGCCTGGTGTCACTGACGGTCTGGCTCTCCCTGCTCGCGGCATCCGCCGTCATCAGTTTCACCCCGGGGGCCGGCGCCATCAACACGATGTCGACGTCGCTCACCGAAGGGTGGCGGCGCTCGATATGGGGCGTGATCGGCCTGCAGGTGGCTCTGATCGTGCACGTCGTGATCGTCGCGGCCGGTGTGGGCCTCATCGTCTCGCGATCGCCCGTGCTGTTCGCCCTGATCCGATACGCGGGTGCGGCGTACCTCGCCTACCTCGGGCTCAGGCTGATCCTGACCCGCGTCCGCGATGCCGGCGAGAAGGCGGCCGACGCGCCTCGGCTGCCGACGAGCCGCTGGTCAATGATCAGACGCGGATTCTGGGTCAATCTGCTCAATCCGAAGGCGATCGTGTTCTTCCTCGCCTTCATCCCGCAGTTCATCCGACTCGATCAGCCCGCACTCCCCCAATATCTGATCCTGATCGCGACGGTCGTCACCGTGGATGTGCTCGTGATGTGGGGATTCTTCGCGACCGCGGCGCGGCCGTTCCAGCGCGTGACGGGAACGGCACGCGGTCAGCGGATCCTGAACACCGTCTTCGGTGTGCTCTTCCTCGCCGTCGCCGCACTGCTGCTGTTCGTCCACTGACCCCTGCCGGGCCATAGGCTTGTCGATGATGGAAATGGATGCCGCGACCTTCGAGCAGCTCGTCGTCGACGAGCTCGACAGACTGCCCGATGAGATGGTGAGCGGCCTGGAGAATCTGATCTTCGTCGTCGAGGACCGCCCGGAGGACGGGAGTCTCGATCTGCTGGGGATGTACGACGGTCTCGCGCTGACCGAGCGCGGCCAGTACGGCATGGGCGAACTGCCCGATCGCATCATCCTGTTCCGTGAATCGCATCTCGCGGAGTGCGAAGATGAAGAGGAACTCCGCGAAGAGATCCACACGACGCTCGTGCACGAGATCGCGCATTTCTTCGGCATCGACGACACGCAGCTGCACGAGATGGGATGGGCATGAGCATTCCGATCGCAACGCCCGACCTCGGCGAGGTCACAGACCTCCGGGCGGCTCCCCTCGAACCATGGCAGGTCGTGGTCTGGAACGATCCCGTGAATCTGATGAGCTATGTCGCGCGGGTCTTCCGCACGTACTTCGGGTACTCGGCCGAGCACGCCACGACGCTCATGCTCGCCGTGCACAACGACGGTCACGCGATCGTCGCAACCGGTCCCCGCGAGACGATGGAGGTGCACGCGCAGGCCATGCACGACTACGGCCTGTGGGCGACGGTGAGGAAGGCCCCGCAATGACCGATCCCGTGATCCGCCTCCCTCTCGCCGTCGTGGAGGGCATCCACCTGGCCGGTCTCGTCGAAGAGTTCACCGACATGCTCACGGGCTTCGACGGAGAACCCGATCCAGGACTGACCCGGCTCACGCCGGATCCTTATCCTGAGGATGCCGAGGCGTCGGCGGAGTTCTCCGCCGCCACCCACGACGACCTTCTCGACAGGCGAACGGCGGACGCTGCCGTCGTGCGCAACGGGCTGACACCGTTCCTCACGACCGCGGCCGAGGATCTCGCCGAGGACGAGGCACTCGCCCAGCGCGATGTCGTGATCCCGGCTCCCGATGTCGATTCCTGGTTGCGCACGCTCACTGCCCTGCGTCTCGTGATCGCCACCCGCCTGGAGATCACTGCGGAAGACGATGAGCACGACCTGGAGGATCCGCGATTCGGCGTGTACGACTGGCTGGGCTTCCGCCTCGACGGTCTGATCGCTCTCGCCGACGCGCACGACGAGTACTCTGCGCAGTAAGAGAAGCTCATCATCATCGGAGATGCCATGCCGCAGTATGCAGTCCTGATCTACACCGACGACTCCGCACACGCCCTCGATGCGTCCGAGGAAGACCTCGCCGAGCCGAACGGACACGGCGACGAGCTCGCCGAGTCCGGTGCGATGAAGGCCGCGTGGGCGTTCACTCCTCGAGACCTCGCTCGCTCGATCCGCGCCGAGGGAGTGACCGACGGCCCGTTCGTCGATGCAGCGCAGGTGGTTGCCGGCGTCTACATCATCGAGGCGGAGACGTGGGATGACGCGCTCGCGATCGCGGGCACCAACCCCGCCATCCGCGGTTCCGCCGGTGTCGAGGTCCGACTCGTCCACAGCGGCGGAATGGTCGGCTGATCCAGACGGAGCCGACCAGAGAGAAGTCGATCAGGGGATCGTGACCCGCAGCGTCGCGAGCGCACGCGGATCGTCGCGATCCAGGTGCCTCTGCTCCTGCGCGGCCCAGCGCTCCCAGTGCGGGCGGAATCCGTCACCGTCGCGGTCGAGAGCGCGCCGCTTGCGTGCAGCGTCCGGAGCCTCAACCCATACGCTGACATCTGCGAGGCGCGCTGTCGCCGGGTTCACGGCCCCGCATCCTTCGAGGATGACCCCGAGGGCGGGCGTGACGGCGTGCGCCTCAGCGTCGGTCTCCAGCTCCCAATCCCACCGGCGCCACGTGCTGAGCAGCCCGCGCGCGTGCGGCCGCAGGATGTCGTGCAGTGCGCGTTCCACACCGGCGTCGAGGCCGTCCCATCCTGGATAGAGCGAGTCCAGCGCGATCAGCTGCGGGCGCCCGGCCAGTGGCCAGTTCGCTGCGACCATGCGGGACAGGGTCGTCTTCCCGGCGCCTGCGCGGCCGTCGATCAGGACGACGGGATTGGATGCTTCGACCGCGATGATGGCGTCGATGATGCCGACGGCCGCGCGCTGAAGAGCCTGCGCGACCGGGTCGTCATTTCTTGAGGGCACGGATCACGCGGGAGAGTGCACGCCCTGCGACCCACACGAACGGGATCGCCACGGCCAGCAGCGCCACCAGGTTCGGCTCGAAGCGCAGACCCTCTTCGCGGCGGACGTATACCCCGACGGGAATGGAGACGCCTCCGCCTCCCCCGCCACCGTTCCCGGTTTCGTCCGAGCCGCCGCCGAAGCCCGCCCAGGTCAGCGCGACCGGTGTGATGCTCACTCCGTCGACATCCTGCGGCTCTCCGTAGGCGCTCTTCACGCCGAAGGATGCGACTTGCTTTCCGAGGTCCAGTGCGATGTTCGGCATGAGTCCACGCTAGTCGACGGAGGGCCGGACCGGGAGCTCAATCGAAGCCGTGATCCTTCGGATGCCGGACGGTTCCGCGTCCATCGCCGCGACCGACATGCCGGGCACGTGTGATCGTGGCGCTGCCGAAACGGGCCCTGGCGTCGTCGAGAGCGCCCTCGACCTTGCGCCAGTGCTCGTCGTCGTCCCACAGCGCGAAGGCCGCTCCACCGGCCGGGCGGAGTCTCTCGGCGCGCACGCCGACCAGTCGCACGGGATCGCGCCGGTCGATCGACTCGTACAGCTTCTGCGCCGCCTCGCCGATGCGCTGCCCGACGGATGTGGGCTCGGCGAGCGTCTGGGACCGGCTCAACGTGGTGAAGTCGTCGAAGCGGATCTTGATCGCGACGGTCGCGCACTCCCACGAGGCCTTGCGAAGCCGCACAGCGACTCGATCGGCGAGTCGGAGCAGCTCGGCACGAAGGAATTCGCGGTCGGTCACGTCGACGTCGAACGTCTCCTCGTGCCCGACGCTCTTCTCGACCCGCTCGGTCTCGACAGCCCTCGCGTCCTCTCCACGGGCGAGCTGGGAGATGCGCGCTCCCAGCGCCGGTCCGACGGCGCGGTCGAGCATGTCCTGCGGTGAGTCGCGGATGTCGCCGATCGTGCGGATGCCGCGCGCCTCCAACGCGTCCGACGCCTTCGGTCCCACGCCCCACATCGCTCGCACCGATCGGGGTGCGAGGAAGTCGAGTGTGTCCGCAGCGGTGACGATGAGCATCCCGTCCGGTTTCGAGATCGTCGATGCCATCTTGGCGACGTGCTTCGTCGCGGCGACGCCGACGCTGCAACTGATGCCGACTTCAGCCTGCACGCGCTCTCTGACGAGCCGCGCGATCTGCCCCGGGCTCCCCCACAGACGGCGGACGCCCTGCACGTCGAGGAACGCCTCGTCGACGGAGAGCGGCTCGACGAGCGGCGTGATCGATTCGAAGATCTCCATCACCTGGCGCGACACCGCCTGATAGCGGTCGAAGTGCGGCATGACGATCCTGGCGCTCGGACACAGGCGCATCGCCTGACTCACCGGCATCGCAGCGCGAACTCCGTATCTGCGCGCCTCATACGACGCACTGGACACGACCGATCGCCCGTCAGGTGCCCCGATGATCAACGGCAGGCCCCGCAGGGATGGGTCGTCCATCACCTCGACGGCGGCATAGAAGGCATCCATGTCGACGTGGAGGATGCGTGTGCCCGTGTCGTCGGCACCGTCAGGAGAGACGAGCCTGCCTCGTCCGTCACCGCGCCCCATGCTTCCATTCTCCCCGAGGTCACCGACATCGGTCACAGTCTGGGGGCTGACACGCCAGATGTCGGACGGACCACGAGAATCAGTCCGACATTTGGCGTGTCGGCCCCCGAAGTGACAGGCGGCGCGGGTACGACCTCCCGGAAGTGTCGGGTCGAAGGCTACTGCGCGGCGCGCTCCAGGATGAGCTCCCGCACGCGAGCGGCATCCGCCTGCCCCTTCATGGCCTTCATGACGGCACCGATGACCGCGCCGGCGGCCTGGACCTTGCCGTCCTTGATCTTCGCCATGACGTCGGGCTGCGCTGCGAGCGCATCGTCGATCGCGGCGATGAGAGCGCCGTCATCCGAGACGACGGCGAGTCCGCGCCCGTCGACGACCTCCTGCGGGGTGCCCTCACCGGCGATGACGCCTTCGAGCACCTGGCGGGCGAGCTTGTCGGTGAGCGTTCCCTCATCGATGAGCTTCTGCAGCGCGGCGACGTTCTCAGGGGAGATGAGGCCTGCGGCATCCGTGTCCTGGGAATTCGCGAGGCGGGAGATCTCACCGGTCCACCACTTGCGCGCGGCTGCCGGCGTGGCGCCGGCGGCGATGGTCGCCTCGACCTCGTCGATCAGGTTGCCGTTGCGCACGTCCTGGAACTCCAGGTCGGTGAAGTTCCACTCCGCCTTGAGCCGGCGCCGTCGCGCCACTGGCTGCTCGGGCAACTCGGCCCGCAGCTCCTCGATCAGTTCGCTCGTGGGCTGCACCGGCAGCAGGTCGGGCTCTGGGAAGTACCGGTAGTCGTCCGCGTCGGACTTCGGCCGACCCGGAGACGTCGTGCCGGTGTCCTCGTGCCAGTGACGGGTCTCCTGGATGATCGTGCCGCCGTCGGCGAGGATCTGCGCCTGACGCTGGATCTCGTGCCGCACTGCGCGCTCGACCGAGCGCATCGAGTTGACGTTCTTCGTCTCGGTGCGCGTGCCCAGCGGCGCCGGCTGCTCGCCCTCCGCGACACGCGGCCGCAGCGAGACGTTCGCATCGCACCGCAGGTTGCCGCGTTCGAGTCGCGCCTCCGAGATGCCGAGGCTGCGCACGATGTCGCGGATCGTGGAGACATACGCCTTCGCGACCTCCGGCGCACGGTGCTCGGTGCCGTAGATGATGTCGGTGACGATCTCGACCAGCGGTACACCGGCGCGGTTGTAGTCGACCAGCGAGTACTCCGCGCCCTGGATGCGGCCGGTCGCCCCACCCATGTGGGTGAGCTTTCCGGCGTCCTCCTCCATGTGCGCGCGCTCGATCGGCACGGTCACGAGCGTGCCGTCCTCGAGCTCGACGACGACCGATCCGCGGTAGGCGATCGGCTCGTCGTACTGCGAGATCTGGTAGTTCTTGCCGAGATCGGGGTAGAAGTAGTTCTTCCTGGCGAAGCGGCTCGACTCCGCGATCGAGCAGCCCAGCGCGAGGCCGAGGCTGATCGACGAGCGGATCGCGGTCTCGTTCACGACGGGCATGGCACCGGGAAGACCCATGTCGACGGGTGCGATCAGCGTGTTCGGCTCCGCCGCGTGATACTTCTCGTTGGCCGGGTTCGGCGCGTCGGAGAACATCTTCGTGTTCGTGTTGAGCTCGACGTGCACCTCGAATCCGAGCACGGGCTCGAACAGCTCGAGGGCCTTGTCGAAGTCCATCAGCTTTGCTGCGGCAGCCATCAGCGGGTCCCTCCTGCGAGCTGGGGTGCGCGGGTGAGTAGAGGAGCACCCCACGAGTCGACGAGTGCGGTCTCGAGCGCCGCACCGACGCGGTACAGACGGGCGTCCTCGTGCGCCGGGGCGAGGAACTGGATGCCGACGGGCATGCCGTCCTCCTCTGCGAGCCCGGAAGGGATCGAGATGCCGGGGACGCCTGCGAGGTTCGCCGGGATCGTCGTGACGTCGTTCAGGTACATCTGCAGCGGGTCGTCGATCTTCTCGCCGATCTTGAACGCCGTGGTCGGCGCGGACGGCGTCGCGATGACGTCGACCTGTGCGAACGCGTCGTCGAAGTCCTTCTGGATGAGCGTGCGCACCTTCTGCGCGCTGCCGTAGTACGCGTCGTAGTAACCCGCCGACAGTGCGTACGTCCCCAGGATGATGCGGCGCTTGACCTCGTCGCCGAACCCGGCCTCGCGCGTGGCCGACATGACGTCCTCCACCGTGGGGTTGCCGTCAGGGGTGACCCGCAGGCCGAAGCGCACCGAGTCGAACTTCGCCAGGTTGCTGGATGCCTCGGCGGGGAGGATCAGGTAATAGGCGGCGACGCCGTACTCGAAGTGCGGCGTGGAGATCTCGACGATCTCGGCGCCGTGGGCTTCGAGCAGGTCGAGCGACGCGCGGAAGGATGCGGCGACGCCGGGCTGGAAGCCCGAGTCCGGCAGCTCCTTGATGATGCCTACCTTCAGCCCCTTGAGCACATCGCCACGTGCGCCCTCACGGGCTGCATCCGCGAACGACGGCCAGGCGTCGGTGAGCGAGGTGGAGTCCTTGGGGTCATGACCGCCGATGACGTCGTGCAGCAGACCCGAGTCGAGCACCGTACGTGTGACGGGACCGACCTGGTCGAGGCTGGAGGCCAATGCGATCGCACCGTAGCGGCTGACGCCGCCGTAGGTCGGCTTGATGCCGACGGTACCGGTGACGTGCGCGGGCTGGCGGATCGAACCGCCGGTGTCGGAGCCGAGCGCGAGCGGTGCTTCGAAGGCAGCGACGGCAGCGGCCGAGCCACCGCCGGAACCACCGGGGATCCGATCGAGATCCCACGGGTTGCGTGTCGGGCCGTACGCGGAGTGCTCGGTGGACGAGCCCATCGCGAACTCGTCCATGTTGGTCTTGCCGAGCGGTACGAGACCGGCCGCACGTGCACGCGCGACGACCGTCGCGTCGTACGGCGACATGTAGCCCTCGAGGATCCTCGACCCGCTCGTGGTCGGCTGATCGGTGGTGACCAGGACGTCCTTGATCGCGAGCGGCACACCGGCGAGCGGGTGCAGCCGCTCCCCCGCTGCCCGAGCGTCGTCGACCGCGTCGGCAGCGGCGAGAGCGCCCTCGTTCACGTGCAGGAATGCGTGCACATCGCCGTCGACCGCCGCGATGCGGTCGAGGTGGGCCTGCGTGGCCTCACGGCTGGAGACGTCGCCTGCGGCGAGCCTGTCCGCGAGCTCCGCGGCTGTCAGACGGATCAGATCGCTCACTGCTCCTCCCCGAGGATCGCGGTCACGCGGAAACGGCCGTCCGCGGCATCCGGCGCATTCTGCAGCACCTGCTCGTGCGTGAGAGTCTCGCCGACCACATCGGGGCGGAAGACGTTCGCGAGCGGGATGGGGTGGCTGGTGGCCGCCACATCCGACGTCGCCACCTCCGACACCTTCGCGATGTTGTCGACGATGGCATCGAGCTGGCCCGTGAGCCGCGTCACCTCGTCGTCGTTCAGCTGGATGCGTGCGAGCATGCCGAGATGGCGCACGAGATCAGGGGTGATTTCAGACACCACCCCAGTCTAGTTCGCACCATCGACGGCCCCGCGCGCCGTCCTGGCCGTGCGGCGCAATAGGCTGTCGCCATGACGACGTTCGATCCCCCTCGTCCATGGGTCGCCAGCTACGCCGAGGGTGTGCCCGAAGAGCTCTCCCCCGTCGACGGTTCACTCGTCGACATCGTCGCGGCGTCCGCACGCGACTATCCGGATGCTGTCGCGCTGCAGTTCTTCGGGCAGGAGACGACGTACGCCGAGCTGCACAGCGCCATCGACCGCGCCGCCTCGGGCCTGCGCGATCTGGGCGTCGGCCAGGGAGACCCTGTCGCGATCGTGCTGCCGAACTGTCCGCAGCACATCATCGCGTTCTACGCCGTCCTGCGCCTCGGCGCGGTGGTCGTCGAGCACAACCCGCTGTACACGCCGCGAGAGCTGCGCAAGCAGTTCGAGGATCACGGGGCCAAGCACGCGATCGTGTGGAGCAAGGTCGTGAAGACCGTGCAGGAGTTCCCCGCAGACCTCGCCGTCACGTCGCTGGTGTCGGTGGACGTCACCACGGCGATGCCGCTGCTCACACGGATCGCCCTGACCCTGCCGATCGCGAAGGCACGCGAGTCCCGCGCCGCTCTCACCGAGAAGGTGCGCGGTGCGATCCCGTGGAAGCAGGTCGTCGGCGCGACGCCGCTGCCCGCGTCGCATCCGAAGCCCACGACCGACGATCTCGCGATCATCCAGTACACCTCCGGTACGACCGGCACGCCCAAGGGTGCCGCGCTGACCCACCGCAACCTCCTCTCCAACGCCGCGCAGGCGAAGGCTTGGGTGCCGTCGATCCGACGCGGTCACGGCTGCGTCGTGTACGCCGTGCTGCCCATGTTCCACGCCTACGGCCTGACGCTCTGCCTGACGTTCGCGATGTCGATGGGCGCGCGCCTCGTGCTCTTCCCGAAGTTCGATCCCGAGTTGGTCCTCGACGTCGTGAAGAAGCACCCGGCGACCTTCCTGCCGCTCGTGCCCCCGATCGCAGATCGGCTGCTCAAGGCCGCCGAGGCCAGAGGCATCTCGCTCGCCGGCACTGAAGTCGCGATCTCCGGTGCGATGGCCCTGCCGCACGAATTGGTCGTGCCGTTCGAGGAGGCAACCGGCGGCTACCTCGTCGAGGGTTACGGTCTCAGCGAATGCTCGCCCGTGCTGATGGCGAATCCGGTGGCTGAGCACCGCGTCCCCGGCACGGTGGGGCTTCCGCTCCCGGGCACCGAGTGCCGTGTCGTGGACCCGGAGAATCCAACCGAGGACGTCGAGCCCGGCTCTCCTGGCGAACTCGTGGTGCGCGGACCGCAGGTGTTCGGCGGTTACTACGGCAAGCCGGAAACCACCGAGGAGTCGTTCGTCGACGGCTGGTATCGCACCGGCGACATCGTGACGATCGACGAGAAGGGATTCGTGCGGATCGTCGACCGCATCAAGGAGCTCATCGTCACCGGTGGCTTCAACGTCGCACCGACCGAGGTCGAGAACGCCCTGCGGCAGCACCCGTCGGTGGCGGACGCCGCAGTGGTCGGCCTGCACAGCGACCACTCCGGTGAAGAGGTGGTCGCCGCGGTCGTCCTGGACGCCGGCGCCGAACTCGATGAGGAGGCCATCCGCCAGTTCGCACGCAGCATCCTCACCGCCTACAAGGTCCCGCGGAGGATCTTCGTGGTCGACGAACTGCCGAAGTCGCTGATCGGCAAGGTGCTGCGTCGTCAGGTGAAGGAGAAGCTCGAATCGCTGACGAGCGGGAGCTGACGCCGCGTCTTCACAGGTGAGCGGCGACTCGACGCGCTACCTTTAGGTAGTGACCCCTGAAGATGCAGAGTTGAACGAGCCCACCGACGAATCCCCCGCGACCCCCGGATTCGAGGAACTCGGCATCACCGGACCAGTCCTCGCGGCGATCCGCGGCCTCGGATACGAGACCCCGTCGCCCATCCAGGCGGCCACCATCCCTACCCTGCTCGGCGGCCGCGACGTCGTCGGCATGGCGCAGACCGGTACCGGCAAGACCGCGGCGTTCGCGCTGCCGGTGCTCGAACGTCTCGACGTGTCGCAGAAGACGCCGCAGGCGCTGGTGCTGGCACCGACCCGTGAGCTCGCGCTCCAGGTCTGCGAGGCGTTCGAGTCGTACGCCACGAAGATGAAGGGCGTGCACGTGCTGCCGGTCTACGGCGGCCAGGGCTACGGCGTTCAGCTCTCGGCACTGCGACGCGGCGTGCACATCGTCGTCGGAACCCCCGGCCGCATCATGGACCACTTGGCCAAGGGCACGCTCGACCTCTCCGAACTCAAGTACCTCGTGCTCGATGAGGCCGACGAGATGCTGAAGATGGGCTTCGCCGAAGACGTCGAGCAGATCCTCGCCCAGACGCCGACCGAGAAGCAGGTCGCCCTCTTCTCGGCGACGATGCCGGCGCAGATCCGACGCCTCGCGCAGCAGTACCTGCGCGACGCGGAAGAGATCACGATCAAGTCGAAGACGGCGACGAACAAGAACATCACCCAGCGCTACCTCGTCGTCTCGTACCAGCAGAAGGTCGATGCACTCACGCGCATCCTCGAGGTCGAGAACTTCGACGGCATGATCGTGTTCGTGCGCACGAAGAACGAGACCGAGACCCTCGCCGAGAAGCTGCGGGCGCGCGGCTACTCCGCCGCCGCCATCAACGGCGACGTGGCACAGGTGCAGCGTGAGCGCAGCATCAACCAGCTCAAGGACGGCAAGCTCGACATCCTCGTCGCGACCGATGTCGCCGCCCGCGGTCTCGACGTCGAACGCATCAGCCACGTCGTCAACTACGACATCCCGACCGACACCGAGTCGTACACGCACCGCATCGGCCGCACCGGTCGCGCCGGCCGCACCGGCGACGCGATCAGCTTCATCACGCCGCGCGAGCGCTACCTGCTCAAGAGCATCGAGAAGGCGACCCGTCAGGCGCCGACCCAGATGACGCTGCCGAGCACCGCGGACGTCAACACCACGCGTCTCGCGCGCTTCGACGACGGCATCACTGCGGCGCTCGCCGAGACGAGCCGTATCGAGGCCTTCCGAGACATCGTCGCCCACTACGTGCGCAACCACGATGTGCCAGAGGGTGACGTCGCCGCCGCGCTCGCCGTCGTCGCGCAGGGCAAGACGCCGCTGCTGCTCGACCCCGCGAACGACCCGCTGACCGCAGCGGTCGAGCGCGACAACCGTCCCCGCCGTGATTCGGGTGATCGTCCGGAGCGGGGCACCGGGCCACGCACCGAGCGCCGCAGCCGCAGCGACTACGCGCCGTACCGCATCGAGGTCGGCCGCCGTCACCGGGTCGAGCCCCGGCAGATCGTCGGCGCGCTGGCCAACGAGGGCGGCCTCGGGCGCGATGACTTCGGGGGGATCAAGATCAACCCGGACTTCTCGATCGTCGAGTTGCCCGCGAACCTCAGCCCTTCGGTGCTCGACAAGCTCAAGGACACCCGCATCTCCGGCCGCCTGATCGAGATCAAGGCCGACCGCGGGGCCCCGGGGCGCCGCAGCAGCAGCGACGGCGCATCGCGCGGCGGCTACGAGCGCCGCGAGCGACCGTCCTACGGCGACCGCCCCGCCCGCGACGACAAGCCTTACCGCAAGCCGCGCCACAAGGACTGAGCTGGTCGATCCTGCCGCCCGTTGTCGGGCACGTCACGCAGTGACGTCGTGGTGGCGCCACGGCAGGATCGGCGGAATGCCCATCTGCTCCAGCCCGTAGATGTCGTAAGCGTTCTTGCGGAATGCGAGGACGAGTGCTCCATGAGCGGCCGCTTCGTCGCCGAGCCGCGCCTTGACGACGGGGATCTCGACGGAGAGCCGCAGGTGTCGCGCGACCGCTGCGCGCAGAGGTGCCAGGAACTCGTCGTGCGCCTGCGAAAGACCACCGCCGACCACCACCTTGGCAGGATCGACCGCCATCACGAGGATTGCCAGCGCTCTTGCCAGTCGTTCGACGAAGCCCCCGATCTCCTCCCGGGCTTCGCCATCACCATCACGGGCGCGCGCGAACACCTCTGCGGCGGTGCGACCGTTCCTCCAGGAGATCTCCCCGGCCCCCGCCTGGAGCTCCGGCATGATGAGACGTCCGATGTCGCCTGCGACCTCGTGCACGCCTCGGCGCCCTTGTCCCCCGAGGATCAGGGCCATCGCGACGCGATTGCCGACCGACAGATAGAGCACGTCTGAGACGAGTTGCGCCGCCCCGAGATGATGCTCCGCGACGGCGGCAAGGCGCACACCGTTGTCGACGGCGACTGTCACACCGAGCGCCCCTGCGAGATGGTTGCCGATATCCACGCCCGACCACTCGGGTATGACCACGGAGTTGAGCACGACGCCGGACTCACTGACGATACCCGGCAAGGACAATCCGATCGCCCGCAACTTCGCCATCGGAATTCCCGCGGTCCGGAGAGTGCTCCGCACCTCACTGGCCACTGCGGCGAGCTTCGATGCACCGTCGGGATGATGGCTCACACCCGCACCGATCTGATGCGCCAGAACCTCTCCGCTCAGGTCGGAGACGACGACGCGGATGCTGGCGTTGCCGACATCGACACCGGCTACGCAGCCTCGGCCGGCGTCGAACGCATACGACCTCGATGGCCTGCCGACGCCTGCTCCGCTCGTGATGGTACGGCTGAGCATGCCGGCATCCGTCAACGGACTGATCGCATTCTCAACCGACGTACGCGAGACCTGCAGCGACCTGGCGAGACCGTTGACTGTCGCCGGTCCCGCGTCGCGGAGCTGCGTGACGATGCGCGCCGCAATCGACGGCGGTTGCTTCTGCATGTCGGCCTCCTCCGATAAAAGCACTCTAGTGGGAGAAAGACGCCAAAGTCCGAACCTTTCAAATAGAACCCGATCACGTCGATGATTGCGAATTCTCACACTGTGGTGTTTAATTTCGGAAACCGCACCTGGAGGATCACCGATGAGACCTGGACCCGCTTCCGAAGCCGAACTCGAGACACGACTGGTGACGCCCAGTCCCGCGCTCATCACCGATCTCGCCCACGGCAGCGGCGATCTCGCGATCCTCGGCGCCGGCGGCAAGATGGGTCCGACGCTCGCGCTCCTCGCCCGCAACGCACTCGACGCGGCAGGGCGCGAGAGCGACACCGTCTACGCCGTCTCCCGATTCGGCGATGCCCGCCTCAGAGAGCGTCTGGCCGGAGCCCGCGTGAAGGTGGTTCCGTTTGATCTCGTCGAAGCGGACGACCTGAGTGCACTCCCCGACGCGGAGAACGTCGTGTTCATGGTCGGCGCGAAGTTCGGTGCCGCGTCCAGCCCAGCATGGACCTGGGCGGTCAATGCTGCGCTCCCCGACCGCATCGCCCGCCGTTATCCGCACAGCGCCATCTCGGCGCTCTCCACTGGCAACGTCTACCCCTTCGTATCACCCTCCTCCGGTGGCTGCGCAGAGGAGGTCGTTCCATCGCCCATCGGAGAATATGCGCAGTCCTGCCTCGGCCGTGAGCGTGTTCTCGAGTTCGCTGCGCAGGAGCGCGGAACACGGGTCTCGCTCGTACGGCTGAACTACGCCATCGACCTCCGCTATGGTGTCCTCGCCGACATCGGCAGCGCCGTGTTCGCCGGCGAGCCGGTGTCCGTCGCCACGACGAACGTGAACGTGGTCTGGCAGGGGTATGCGAACGAGGTCGTGCTCCGCAGCCTCACCCGGGCGACGCCGGACGTGTTCACGATCAATCTCACCGGACCGGAGATGCTCAGCGTCGAAGCCGTGGCGCGACGCTTCGGTGATCTGCTCGGTCGCGACGTCGAGATCACGGGTGAACCCCAGCAGACGGCTCTGCTCAGTGATTCACGCAGATGCATGGCTCTTTTCGGATACCCCGAGGTCTCCGCCGACACCTTGATCGAGTGGCAGGCGAACTGGATACGCGACGGACTCCCGATGACGGCGAAGCCCACCAAGTGGGCCGTACGGGATGGCCGATTCTGATGGCGAGCACTCCACGGCTTCGGCCTGCCGCTGCCACCACGCTCTCCCGCGGGTGCGTCATTCCGGCGCAGCCGCTCGCCCTGACGGCGGCGCGCACGCTCGACGAGCGCCGTCAGCGGGCTCTCACCCGCTACTACCTCGACGCCGGTGCCGGCGGTCTCGCCGTCGGAGTGCACACGACGCAGTTCGAGATCCGCGATCCCGAGCACGCGCTCCTGGAGCCCGTGCTCTCACTGGCCGCAGAGGAAGTCCGAGAACGAGCCGACGAGAGTCTGCTGTTGATCGCCGGCGTCGCAGGCGAGACCGAGCAGGCGGTCGCAGAGGCGGAACTCGCACGCGCCCTCGGATACGATGCCGTGCTCGTGAGCCCCCGGGTCGCGGGGGCGACCGAGCGGACTCTTCTCGAGCGCGCCCGCGCCGTCGGCGAAGTGCTTCCCCTCGTCGGGTTCTACCTGCAGACCGCGATAGGCGGACCCACGCTCACCCGTGAGTTCTGGCGGGAGTTCGCCTCTATTCCTTCCGTCGTCGCGGTGAAGGCGGCGCCGTTCGACCGGTACCGCACGCTGGAGCTCGTGCGCGGAATCGCGGAGTCCGGTCGCTCCGACGAGATCGCGCTGTACACCGGCAATGACGATGCCATCGTGGCCGACCTGCTCTCGGAGTTCCATGTCGAATCACCGGATGGCCCGCGCACGCTCAGATTCGTGGGCGGACTGCTGGGACAGTGGGCTGTCGGCACGCGAGCAGCGGTGCGTCTTCTCGAGCGTGCCCATCGCGCCGGTTCCGGCGATCTGCAGGCGCTGCAGCAGCTCGCCCGGCAGAGCGCGGATGTCACCGACCTCAACCAGGCGGTCTTCGACCCCGGCCACGACTTCCACGGCGTGATCGCCGGCGTCCATGAACTCCTCCGTCAACAGGGTCTTCTCGAAGGCATCTGGTGCCTGAATCCGGAAGAGGGTCTCTCGCCCGGTCAAGCCGAGGAGATCGGACGAGTGCGCCGCGCATACCCTGATCTGAACGACGACGACTTCGTCGCGGAGAATCTCCACCGTTGGCTCGATGAGAGACCGACGTGACCACTCTTCGCATCGCGTTCGCAGGACTCGCCCACTCGCATCCGTTCACGGATGCGACGAACCTACTGGCGCTCCGGGAGCAGGGCGAAGACATCGCGTTGGTCGCGGCCTATGATTCCGACGCGGGGACGCTCTCCGAGTTCGCCCGGCGGTTCGCGATCCGCGAGGTCTCTTCGTTGGATGACGTCGCGGCGGCAGGACCGGACCTCATCATCGCCACGCCGCGCCCGCACGAGATGGCTCGGACCGTCGAACCGCTGCTTCGTGGCACTGAGGCGCAGCTCTTCTTCAACAAGGTCGTCGCTGCCTCTAAAGCGCAGCTCTCGGAATGGCAGGAGGCGATCAGCCCAGCATCGGACCGTGTCGGCACATCGTCCGTGCTGCGGTTCGCCCCCGCCATCGTGAATATCGCGGAACGAGTCCGCGGTGCCGACGTGCAGATGGTGCGGGTGCTGGCGCAGCATGACCTCGGGATGTTCCTGGCGCCTGATCGCCAGTGGCAGGACGACCCGGCAAGAGGCGGCGGCACACTTGTGACCGTCGGCACCCACGCCTGGGAGATGATCGGCCGCGTGTTCCCCGGGGCGATCGCTGATGACCACGTGTCCGGATGGGTCCATCACTCCCCGAGCTCGCGTTCCGCCTCGGAAGACGGCGCGGCGATGAACGGCACCTTTGCGCTGCCGGACGGAACGTCCATCCCCTACAGCATCGTCATCGGTGGATCTCCCGGCCCTGAGATCTTCTCGATCGACGTCTTCACCTCAGATGGAGTGCTCCGGGCCGACCTCGAGCATCCGAATCCCGGCCATTCACTGGGCTACGCCGAACTCGCGCGCACCCTGATATCCCGCACCTCTCGTGGCCTCTCGACGGCGCCGTGGAGTTCAGCGCAGACCGTGATCGGCAACACCATCCGCACAGCACATGCGCTGCGCGGTTCACCTCGCACAGGAAAGAGTCCGCGTCATGTCTAGTTCGGCTTCGTCTCCCCCGGTCACGACGGCTTCCGCGAAGAAGAAGGGAGTGTTCTCATCGATCGGACCGGCCTTCATCACCGCCGCGCTCGTGTTCGGTCCTGGCTCCATCGCGACGGCGAGTTCGATGGGTGCTTCGTTCGCATACGAACTGCTCTGGGTTCCCGTGATCGCCACCATCCTCATGCTGTGCTTCGTGAACATCGGGGTGCGAATCGGTCTGACGACGGACAAGAGCATCCTCGGTACGATCACGAAGCGACTGACCGGTGTCGTGGCGATCCTGGTGGGGATCGGTTCATTCCTCGTCGTCACCTCGTTCCAGGCTGGAAACTCAGCCGGAACCGGCGCCGCCGGCCAGCTTCTGTTCGGTGGGGACCCTCGCGTCTTCGCGGTCGTGTTCACCGTTGTGGGTCTTGTCTTCGTGTGGATTCCGAAGTTCTACTCCGTGCTGGAGAAGGTCATGATCGCCATCATCCTCGTCATGCTCGTGGCGATGATCACGACCGCCGTCGTCAGCAAGCCGGACATGAGTGCGGTGATCGCGGGCCTCGTTCCACGCATCCCTGACGGATCCGCACCGCTCGTCGTCGGTCTCGCGGCGACGACGTTCTCCGTCGTCGGCGCGCTGTACCAGATCCAACTGGTTCGGGAGAAGGGGTGGACTGCCACCGACTTCAAGAGTGCTCGCAGGGACGCCGTCATCGGGACGCTGATTCTCGGTGTCCTCTCCGCCGTCATCATGATCGCGGCGGCGGCCACTCTGAACCCCGCCGGCATCGAGGTGAGCTCGCCCGCGGCGCTCGCGCAGATCCTTGAGCCGATCGGTCCGTGGGCCGTCATTCTGTTCGCGATCGGACTGTGGTGCGCGGCGTTCTCATCGATGATCGGAAACTCGACGATCGGCGGGACGATGCTCGCGGGCGTCTTCAAGGCGGACGGCGGCGGGATCTCGTCGCTTCCGGTGAAGCTCTGCATCTCTCTCGTGATCATCCTCGGCGGCGTCGTCGCCGCAGTCTTCGGTGGCGTCCCCATCCAGCTCATCGTCACAGCCCAGGCCGTGACGATCCTCGCCGTACCGCTCATCGGGGTCGTGATGGTGATCCTCGGCAGACACCGCGACCGCGGCACGCTGAGGATCGGTGTCCCGCAACTGCTGCTGGCGCTAATCGGGCTGGCGTTCCTGGGCTTCCTCGCCGTGACCTACTTGGGAAACTTCCTCCGGTGAAGGGCTCTCCTCGTTCCCTCCGGTGGCATCCTTGAACGATGAGGTCGGTACGAGCAGTCGTGCGCGGACGAGTGCAGGGCGTCGGGTTCCGGTGGTTCACACAGGACGCGGCGACGGCTCACTCGGTGACAGGCTGGGTTCGCAACACCCGCGACGGAACGGTGGAAGCCGAGCTGCACGGGGCGGATGCTGAGGTGCGGTCCGTTCTCGACGCGATGGCTCAGGGCCCGTCCGGTGCGCAGGTCTACGAGGTGACGGTGACCGAGGTGCCGGCACGCACGGCGGGAGGATTCGAGATCCGCCCGACCGCCTGATCAGCTGTCCAGCGCGTCCGGACCCTCGGTGACGAGGATGTGGAACTGGGCGGCGTCCAGGATGCGGATGCCGAGTTCCTCCGCCTTTCCGAGCTTGGAGCCGGCACCGGGACCGGCCGCGACGAAGTCGGTCTTCTTCGAGACGCTCGAGGCGGCCTTGCCGCCGGCGTTGATGATCGCCTCCTGCGCGCCGTCGCGGGTGTACCCGTCGAGCGAACCGGTCGCGACGACCGTGAGACCCTCGAGCACTCCGCCCTCGACCGTCGCCGCCCCAGGGCCGGGGTGACCCGGAGTCGTCCACCGCACTCCTGCGGCTGACCATCGATCGACGATGTCGACGTGCCAGTCGACCTCGAACCAGGCCAGCAGCGAGTCGGCGATGATCCCTCCGACGCCTTCGACGGCGGCGAGCTCCTCACGAGATGCCGCGCGGATCGCATCGAGCGATCCGAACCACTGGGCGAGCGCGCGGGCCGCGACAGGACCGACATGGCGGATGTTCAATGAGACCAGCAGCCGCCAGAGATCCTTCGTCTTGGCCTTCTCCAGCTCGGCCAGCAGCTTGACCGCCTGAGACGACGGCTGCGGACCTTCCACTCCGGTCTTCTTCTCGGCCGCTGTCGGATTGCGGCGGAACGGCGATCGGGTCTTGACGAGACCGTCCTCGTCCTCCTTCGGCAGCCCCGTCTCGGCATCGCGCACGACGACGGAGATGGGTACGAGGTCCTCCAACGTGAGCGAGAAGAGACCGGCCTCGGTGTCCAGCGGGGCGACAGCCGGCGCCTCGGCCTGCGTGAGAGCTGCCGCAGTCACCTCGCCGAGCACCTCGATGTCGAGCGCGCCGCGCGAGCCGATGTGCTCGACGCGACCCCGCACCTGTGCAGGGCACGAGCGCGCGTTCGGGCAGCGCAGGTCGATGTCGCCCTCTTTCATCGGGCGCAGCGGTGTTCCGCATTCGGGGCATCCGTCCGGCATGACGAACTCGCGTTCGGTGCCGTCGCGCTTCTCGACGACCGGCCCCAGCACCTCGGGGATGACGTCGCCGGCCTTGCGCAGCACGACCGTGTCGCCGATCAGAACGCCCTTGGCCTTCACGACGTCCTTGTTGTGCAGCGTCGCCTGGCGCACGACGGATCCCGCGACATGCGCGGGTGCCATCACGGCGAACGGCGTCGCGCGTCCGGTGCGTCCGACCGAGACGACGATGTCGAGCAGCTTCGTCTGCACCTCCTCGGGCGGGTACTTGTAGGCGATCGCCCAGCGCGGAGCACGACTTGTCATGCCCAGCTCGTCGTGAAGCGCCAGCTCGTCGACCTTGACCACGATGCCGTCGAGCTCGTGCTCGATGTCGTGCCGGTGCTCGCCGAAGTGCTCGACGAAGGCGACGACCTCGTCGATTCCGTGGCAGACCTTCGAGTGCGGGCTCATCGGCAATCCCCAAGAGGCCAGCAGATCGTAGATCTCGCTCTGCGAATCGACGGGCGGATTCGGCCATGCGCCGATGCCGTGCACGTACAGCGACAGCGAGTTCACGCGCAGCAGTCCTGCTTCGAGTTCGAGCCCGCTCTTCTTGTCGATCTGCTGCCGCAGGCCACCGCTCGCGGCGTTGCGGGGGTTGGCGAAGGCGGGGAAGCGCCGCGCGGCGGCCGCACGCGCCTTCTCCTCCTCGAACGGCTTCTTGGTGCCGCCTCGTGCATCCCACCGCGACAGCGTGTCGGCGTACGCGCGGTCGCGGAACGACGCCTGCGCCGCGTTGAGCCGTTCGAAGGCCGCGACCGGGATGAACACCTCGCCGCGCACCTCCACGATGGGCGGATGCCCCTCACCGGTCAGCTTCTCGGGGATGTCGGCGAGGCGGAGCGCGTTCTCCGTGACGATCTCACCGACCCTGCCGTCACCGCGCGTCGCGGCCGACGTGAGGATGCCGTTCTCGTACCGCAGGTTGATCGCCAGGCCGTCGATCTTCAGTTCGGTGAGCCAGGCGACCTCGCGGCCGGATGAGGACTGCGTCTTCGCGGCCCACTCGCGCAGCTCGTCGATCGAGAAGACGTTGTCGAGGCTCAGCATGCGCTCCGCATGCTCGATCGTCGCGAGGCCGGTGACCTCGGCCGCACCGACCATCTGCGTCGGCGAGTCCTGCCCCTGCAGCTCGGGATGCAGTCGCTCGAGCTCTTCGAGTCGATGCATCCAGCCGTCGTAGGTGGCGTCGTCGACCAGCGAGGTGTCGCGACCGTAGTACGCGTCCTTCGCCTCGAGGATTCGCGTGGTCAGGTCGTCTGCTTCGACGCGGGCGTCTTCCAGCGAGATGTTCTCCGGCACGGTCCCAGTCTACGAGCGGGCACCGACATCCGAAGCCTGACTCACGCGTCGACCGGAACCGCCGAGACCGTCCTGTCGATCGTGAACTGCCCGAGCACGCGGGTGCCGATGTAGAGCACCGCGGTCTGTCCAGGGGCGACGCCGTCGAGGGGCACCTCCGGCACGACGTCCACGCCATCCGCCGAGACCGTCGCACGCGCCGGCACCGGCTCGGAGTGCGCGCGGATCTGCACGTGGCAGTCGAACTGCGATGCGGTCGGGGCGGCACCGGCCCACGAGTACCGCTCCCCCGAGATCTCGCCGATCGCCAGCGCCTCTTTGGGTCCGACCACAACGGTGTTCGACACCGGACGCACCTCGAGCACGAACCGCGGCTTGCCGTCGGCCGCAGGCACGCCGAGCTTGAGGCCGCGGCGCTGACCGACGGTGAACGCGTGTGCGCCGTCGTGCGAGCCGACCACCGCGCCGGAGCGGTCCAGGATCTCGCCCTGCTCAGCCCCGACCTTCTCGGCCAGCCATCCGCGCGTGTCGCCATCGGGGATGAAGCAGATGTCATGGCTGTCGGGCTTCTGCGCGACGCTGAGCCCGCGCTCGGCCGCCTCGGCCCGCACCAGGGCCTTCGACGGCGTCGAGCCGAGCGGGAAGTAGGTGTGAGCGAGCTGCTCGGCAGTGAGCACGCCCAGCACGTAGGACTGATCCTTCGCGTTGTCGGATGCCCGATGCAACTCCAGCCCGTCCTCGCCGTCGATGAGCGTCGCGTAATGGCCGGTGCACACGGCATCGAAGCCGAGTTCGATCGCGCGCTCCAGCAGCGCGGCGAACTTGATCTTCTCATTGCAGCGCATGCAGGGGTTGGGGGTGCGACCGGCCTGATACTCGGAGATGAAGTCATCGATCACGTCGTCGCGGAACCGTTCGGAGAAGTCCCAGACGTAGAACGGGATCCCGAGCTTGTCCGAGGCTCTGCGCGCATCCATGGCGTCCTCGATCGTGCAGCAGCCCCTGCTGCCAGTGCGCAGCGTGCCACCGGCCCTCGAGAGGGCGAGGTGCACGCCGGTGACGTCGTGGCCGGCCTCCACGGCGCGGGCCGCCGCGACGGCCGAGTCGACGCCGCCGCTCATCGCCGCAAGAATTCGCATTCGTCCAGTCTACGAGCGCGAAGCTGATGCGGACCCGGATGCGCGTGCATACGCGTCCGCGATCGCCGCGAGCACGGCGTCGACATCCGCATCGGTCGACGTGCGGCCGAGCGTGAAGCGCAGCACGCTGCGCGCGTCCTGCTCGCTGCGCCCCATCGCCATGACGACGTGCGAGGGCTCGGCGACTCCGGCCTGGCATGCCGAACCGGTGGATGCTGCGACCCCTGCGACATCGAGCAGGAAGAGCAGGCTCTCCCCCACCGCTCCGGGGAACAGCACGTGCACGTTGTTCGGCAGGCGATCGACCGGCTCTCCGAGCAGTTCGGCCGAGGGAACAGCGGTGCGGATGCCGCCGATCAGACGATCACGCAGTCCCGTGAGCCGCGCCCCTTCTGCTTCGCGCTCCGCCTCCGCGAGCTCCAGGGCGACGGCGAAGGCCGCGGCACCGGCGACATCCTGCGTCCCTGCTCGAAGTCCACGCTGCTGCGCACCTCCGTGCAGCAGTCCGGTGAGTCGGGCGGTACGAGCGACGACGAGCGCACCGACGCCCACTGGGGCGCCGATCTTGTGGCCCGCCGCGCTCATCGCGACCAGTCCCGCCCCCGCCGGGGCATCCGCTCGCAGATCGCGGAACGACAACGCGGCATGCCCGAGTGCTGCCACCGCATCGAGGTGGAGCGGGACGCGCGCCGCTGCGGCTGCGTCCGCGAGAGCGGCCACGTCGTTGACCGTGCCCACCTCGTTGTTCGCGACGAGCGCCGTCGCCAGCGCCGCACCCGCGAGCGCCTCCGTGAACGCGTCCGCCTCGATACGGCCCGTCCCGGTCAGCGGCACTCGCCGCACCGCTGCGCCCTCTGCGGCGAGAGCGGACACGGTGTCCATGCTCGCGTGATGCTCGCCGTCCGGCAGGACGATCGCATCGGCATCCGCTGGGCGCGCAGCCCACAGCCCGCGCAGCGCGGTGTTGATGGATTCGGTGCCGCCGGAGGTCAGCACGACCTCGATGGGGTCGCTGCCGAGAACCGCGGCGATCCGCTCCCGCGACTCCTCCAGCAGCCGACGGGCATCCTGACCTGCGCCGTGCGTCGAGGAAGCGTTGCCGACGACCTCGGTGGCAGCCAGCCATGCATCCCGCGCCTCAGGGCGCAACGGCGTTGTCGCCGCATGATCGAGATAGAACCGCATCCCTCAACTCTCCCGCATTTCTCACGACATGGCACTTCTCGCGACACGACGAGTGGAACCGAGTACTCACTGTCATGAGACTGCAACACATCCCGCCTAATCTGTACTCATGCCTGAGTCCCATGACTTCACCGCGCCCGGCGGTGCCGCCCTCGACGATCTCGGAGTCCGTCTGCACGACGGCGTCGCGACACTGCGCGTCTGGTCGCAGCACGCATCCTCGATCGAACTCGTCGTCTTCGATGAGACCGACCTCGACTGGGTCACCGACGAAGTCGACCTGGTCCGCGGCCCTGGTGACGTCTGGGAGGTGACCACCGAGCTGCTGCAGCCGGGAACCCGGTACGCCGTCCGTGTGGGCGGACCGCACGGTCCTGGCAACACCTTCAACCCCGAGACCCTGCTGCTCGACCCGTACGCCAGAGGCCTCGCCCAGGGCGACGGCTACGAGGAGTGGCGCTCGGTCGTCATCGTCGACGGCTTCGACTGGGGTGGATCCCGCAAGCCAGGCATCCCGCTCGATCGCACGGTGATCTACGAGGCGCACCTCAAGGGGATCACCAAGCGCCACCCCGACGTGCCGCCCGCGCTGCACGGCACCTACGCCGGCCTCGCGCACCCCACGATGATCGAGTACTTCCATTCGATCGGGGTGACCTCCATCGAGCTCCTGCCCGTGCACGCCTTCGTCCCGGAGCCCCGCCTGCTCGAGCGCGGACTCACGAACTACTGGGGATACAACACCCTCAACTTCTTCACCCCTCACGCGGCCTATGCCACTGAGGACGCACGCAAGGAGGGCCCCGAGGCCGTCCTCGCCGAGTTCAAGGGCATGGTCAAGCTGCTGCACGAAGGAGGCCTCGAGGTCATCCTCGACGTCGTCTACAACCACACCTCGGAAGAGGGCATCGGCGGACCGCGCTCGAGCCTTCGAGGCATCGACAACGCCGCCTACTACCGCCAGCAGGCCGACGGGGTGTACGTGGACACCACCGGGATCGGCAACACGCTCAACACCGCGATGGATGCCGGGGCACGCCTGGTCCTCGATTCGCTCCGGTACTGGGCGCAGGAGATGCAGATCGACGGCTTCCGATTCGACCTCGCCGCAGCACTCGGCCGGGATGCGTCGCATGAGTACTCGCGCGAGCACCCCCTGCTGCTGGCGATCAGGGACGATCCGGCACTGAAGGGCGTCAAGCTCATCGCCGAGCCATGGGACGTCGGTATGGGCGGCTGGCAGACGGGCAACTTCCCAGACGGCTGGCACGAGTGGAACGATCGCTACCGGGATCGGGTGCGCAACTTCTGGCTCAGCGACATCGACTACGCGCGCCGTGCTTCGGCGCCTGTCGGCATCGGCGGGTTCGCCACGCGACTCGCCGGCTCGTCGAACACCTTCAGCGAAGCCCGAGGTCCGCTCGCGAGCGTGAACTTCGTTACCGCGCACGACGGCTTCACCCTGCGCGATCTCGTCTCGTACGACGTCAAGCACAATGAGGCCAACGGCGAGGACAACCGCGACGGCGCCGACATGAACCGCGCGTTCAACCACGGCGTCGAGGGCCCCACCGATGACCCCTCGATCAAGGCGGCCCGCCGCAAGGCGATGCGGAACCTGCTCGGTACGCTCCTGCTCTCGGCCGGCATCCCCATGCTCACCGCCGGGGATGAGAACGGCCGCACCCAGCGCGGCAACAACAACGCCTATGCGCACGACTCGGATCTCACATGGATGAGTTGGGAGCACGAGGACTGGCAGAACGACCTGCGTGCGCATGTCGCCGCGCTCACCCGCGTGCGCAGGGAGAACCCGGCGCTTCGGCCGAGTCGGTACGCCCGCCTCGGCGAGCACACCCCGAACGCCTCGGTGATGGACTGGTACAACCAGGACGGCGAGACGATGGAGCAGGCGCAGTGGACCGACCCCGGTAATCGCACGCTGCAGTACGTGGCGGCATCGACTCCCGTCGACGAGCAGCCGAACCGCATCCTCCTCGTGGTGCACGGCATCGAGGCCCCCATCGACATCACGCTGCCGGCGGTCGAGGACGCCACGCGCTTCGTCTCGCTGTGGTCGAGCGCCGATGAGCGTCCGGATGCCGCATCGGAGACGTTCTCGCCCGGCGACGTGCTGGCCATGACCGGTACCTCGATGCGCCTCTTCCGCGTCGAATAGGGCCTCGGGAGCACGACACGCCCACGGGTGTCGGCACCGGTCGAGGCGCGGTACATTCAGGGTGTGGCTGCACGTTCTGGCAATCGTCCCGCGGAGCTTCGAAGCCCCGCACAGATCCCGCTGCGGCCGCGTGCCGCCGCTGAGCGCACGCCGGCGTCCGGCGGGCTCGATCACACGCTGACCGGGCGCATCCCGCTGGCCGAACCGCAGCCGGCCGCGCCGGGCGGTTTCTCCGCGAAGGCGTTCGCCGGCGAGGTCGTGCCGTTCCGTGTCGTGGCGTTCCGGGAGGGGCACGACCGGATCGGGGTGCACGTGCGCCTGACCGCGCCGGACGGACAGGAGAGTCTGCACCGGCTGACGGCCATCGGAGACGGCACCGACCGCTGGGAGGCCGCCATCGCCCTGGACAGGCAGGGCACCTGGCGGTACCGGTTCGAGGCGTTCGCCGACGATCACGCCACGTGGGCCCACGCCGCATCCGTCAAGATCGCCGCGGGGGTCGACGTCGAGGTGATGGCGGCGCTCGGACGCCGGCTGTTCGCACGCGCGGCGGCCGAGAAGCTCCGTCCGGCAGGCGAACGCACGCGCCTCAAGGAGGTCGCGTCGGCACTCGACGGGGCGGATGCCTCCACCGCCCTTTCGATCGCCACCGATCCCGACCTCGCCGCGCTGTTCGACGCGCGCCCGCTCACCTCACTCACATCGGCGACGTGCGAGCAGACGCTGATCGTCGAGCGGGCAGCAGCAGGCGTCGGTGCCTGGTACGAATTCTTCCCGCGATCAGAGGGCGCCAGGCGTCGCGCGGACGGCAGCATCAAGAGCGGCACGTTCCGCACCGCCGCGAAGCGCCTTCCCGCCGTCGCGGCGATGGGTTTCGACGTGCTGTACCTGCCCCCGATCCACCCGATCGGCAGGACCCATCGCAAAGGCCCGAACAACACGCTCGACGCCGCGCCGGACGACCCGGGCTCTCCATGGGCGATCGGCGCAGCCGAGGGCGGCCACGACGCGATCCACCCCGATCTCGGTTCCCTCGCGGACTTCCGGTTCTTCGTGCGCGAAGCGCGCAAGCTCGGTGTGGAGGTCGCGTTGGACCTCGCCCTCCAGGCCTCGCCCGATCATCCGTGGGTCGCCTCGCACCCGGAGTGGTTCACCACTCTCCCCGACGGAACGATCGCCTACGCCGAGAACCCGCCGAAGAAGTATCAGGACATCTACCCGCTGAACTTCGACGACGATCCCGACGGGCTCTCCGCCGAGGTGCTGCGCATCGTCGAGCACTGGGTGTCGCAGGGCGTCTCGATCTTCCGGGTGGACAATCCGCACACCAAGCCGCTCTGGTTCTGGGAGTGGTTGATCGCGCAGGTCACCGCCGCGCATCCTGATGTCGTGTTCCTCGCGGAGGCGTTCACCCGTCCCGCCCCGCTGCGAGGACTCGCCGCGGCGGGGTTCCAGCAGAGCTACACCTACTTCACCTGGCGCAACACGAAACGCGAACTCGAGGAGTTCCTCACTGGCCTCGCCGAGGACACGGCGGACTTCCTGAGGCCGAACCTGTTCGTGAACACCCCTGACATCCTCACGGAGTACCTGCAGTTCGGCGGTCGGGCCGCGTATCGCATCCGTGCGGCCATCGCGGCGACGGCGGCGCCCACCTACGGCGTCTACGCCGGCTACGAGCTGTACGAGAACGTGGCGCGGCCGGGCTCGGAGGAGAACATCGACAATGAGAAGTACGAGTACAAGCTGCGAGACTTCGCCGGTGCCGAGGCGTCCGGCGACTCACTGGCGCCGTTCCTCCGACGCCTGAACGAGATCCGCGCCGCGCACCCCGCGCTGCGACAGCTGCGCAACCTCGACGTGCACTGGAGCGATGACGACAGCATCCTGGTCTATTCGAAGCATCTGGACGCCGCGTTCACCGGGACCGGCGCGGACGACACCGTCATCGTCGTCGTGAACGTCGACCCGCATTCCGTGCGCGAGACCACGGTGCACCTCGACACCCGCATCTGGGGCGTCGAACCCGGTGATCGGTTCGAGGTCGAGGATCTCATCACGGGTGCCGTGTGGACGTGGTCCGATCACGACTTCGTCAGACTCGATGCATTCACCGAGCCGGTCCACATCCTCAAGGTGAAAGGACGATCATGAGCGACATCGAGGACGTCATCACATCACCCGATTGGGAGAGCGTGGCCGAGGGTGCGCACCATGCACCGCACGACGTGCTCGGCGCGCACCCCGTGCAGGATCCGACCGGACGCACCCACACGACGATCCGCGTGCGGCGACCGCTGGCGGAGAGCGTGGCTGCGGTGTTCTCGGACGGCACCAGACTGCCGCTGGTCCATGCCGCTCACGGCATATGGGAGGGACAGCATGAGGGATCACCGGTCGCGTACCGCGTCGCGACGACGTACACCGACGAGGAAGAGCAGATCGTCGGCGACCCGTACCGCCATCTTCCGAGCATCGGCGACCTCGATCTGCATCTGATCGCGGAGGGGCGCCACGAGCGGCTGTGGGAGGTCCTGGGCGCCAACGTGCACCTGTTCGACGGCGAGATCGGCGTCTCGTTCGCCGTGTGGGCGCCGAATGCCCGCGCGGTGCGCATCCTCGGAGAGCACAACGGATGGAGCGGCGAAGGCCACAGCATGCGCTCGATGGGTGTGAGCGGGATCTGGGAGCTGTTCATCCCCGACCTCACCCCTGGATCGCTCTACAAGTATCAGATCCTCACCAAGGACGGCCGCTGGATCCTCAAGGCCGACCCGATGGCGCAGCGCACCCAGGTTCCGCCGGAGACGGCCTCGGCGGTGCCGTTCTCCGCGTACTCCTGGGGCGACGGCGCCTGGATGACGAGAAGGGCTGCCACGCATGCCGTCGCCCAGCCCATGTCGATCTACGAAGTGCACCTGGGCTCGTGGCGAGAAGGACTCGGTTACCGCGAGATCGCCGAACCGCTCATCTCGCACGTCCTGGACACCGGCTTCACGCACGTGGAGTTCATGCCGCTCGCCGAGCATCCCTTCGGCGGTTCCTGGGGCTACCAGGTCAGCGGCTACTACGCGCCGACAGCGCGGTTCGGGAGCCCGGACGATCTGCGCCACCTCATCGATCGGCTACATCAGGCCGGCATCGGCGTGATCCTCGACTGGGTGCCGGGGCACTTCCCCAAGGATGATTTCGCACTGGCCAGGTTCGACGGTCTGCCGCTGTACGAGCATCCCGATCCGCGGCGCGGAGAGCACCAGGACTGGGGCACGCTGATCTTCGACTACGGCCGGCCGGAGGTGCGCGGATTCCTCGTCGCCAATGCCCTCTACTGGTTCGACCAGTTCCACATCGACGGTCTGCGCGTGGATGCCGTGGCTTCGATGCTCTACCTCGACTATTCACGGCGCGACGGAGAGTGGGAGCCCAACGTCCACGGCGGCCGGGAGAACCTCGAGGCGATCCGCTTCCTCCAGGAGGTCAATGCGACCGCGTACCGCGCGCATCCCGGAATCGTGATGATCGCAGAGGAATCGACCAGCTTCCCCGGTGTCACCGGTTCCACCGATCACGCGGGTCTGGGCTTCGGGTTCAAGTGGAACATGGGCTGGATGAACGACTCCCTCCAGTACATCGCCCGCGATCCGATGTACCGTGCGCACCACGAGGGCGAGATGACGTTCTCGTTCGTGTACGCGTTCGGCGAGAACTACCTGCTTCCGATCAGCCACGACGAGGTGGTGCACGGCAAGGGCAGCCTGCTGTCGAAGATGCCGGGAGATCACGCGCACAAGCTCGCCAACGTCCGCGCGTACCTGGCGTACATGTGGGGGCACCCCGGCAAGAACCTGCTCTTCATGGGACAGGAGTTCGGCCAGCTCGCGGAATGGTCCGAGTCGCGCTCGCTCGATTGGTGGCTGCTGGATCAGCCGTCCCACGCGCAGTTGCAGCACTTCGTCGGCGAGATGAACGGCGTGTACCGCGCGAGCGCTCCGCTGTGGGAGCGAGACGGCGACAGCACGCGATTCCGTCGCCTCGGCGCTCCGTCGTGGGATCCGAACGTGATCGCGTTCGAGCGTCGTGACGAGCACGGCGGTCGTGTCATCGTCATCAGCAACTTCGCCGGCGTCGAACGTCCGTCCCTCCCCCTCGACGTACCGGTCGAGGGCGTCTGGGATGAGATCCTCAACACGGATGCCGTGGAGTTCGGCGGGTCCGGCATCGGCAACTACGGCCGGGTCGCCGCCCACGTGGACGGCGATCACGGCACGCCGAAGACGAAGATCACCCTTCCGCCCCTGTCGACGATCTGGCTCCGGCACCGGAGCTGACCCGCAGGGCCGGAGCGATCAGAACAGCAGTGAGGACAGGCGGTTGCGCGCCGCGATCACACGCGGATCGTTGGCGCCGATGAGCCCGAACAGCTCGACGAGCCGCTCACGCACCGGTGCGCGCTCGTCGGACGGCAGCGCGGCGAACAGATCGAGCAGCCGACCGAATGCGTCCTCCACATGTCCGCCGGAGATGTCGAGATCGGCGACGGCGAACTGGGCGTTCACGTCGAGTGGCGCAGCGGCGGCCGCAGCGCGAGCCTGCTGCAGGTCGAGACCCTGCACGCGGTCGAGAAGGCGCACCTGACCGAGTCCGGCGCGCGCATCCTCGTCGCGCGGGTTCTCCGCGAGAGCCTTCTCGTAGGCTGTGATCGCGGCGGGGAAGTCGCCGGCTTCGATCGCGGCGAAGGCCTCTGCGTGCAGGGGCGGCAGCGGCGGCTCCTGGGGCTCTTCGGCCTCGTCGGCGCCATCCGCGTCAGCCGGGGCGCCAGGGACCGAGCCGGTGACACCGTTCTGCGCGGCCACCTGCAGCAGCTGGTCGAACACCTGTCGCACCTGCTCCTCCGGCACCGCACCGGTGAACATCGGGACCGGCTGGCCAGCGATCAGCGCGACGACCATCGGGATGGACTGCGCCCGGAAGCTCTGCGCGAGCTGCGGGTTCGCGTCGACGTCGACCTTCGCCAGCACGACGCGTCCCGCGAGCTCGGTGACGACCTTCTCCAAGATCGGGCTGAGCTGCTTGCAGGGTCCGCACCATTCGGCCCACAGGTCGACCACGATCGGCACCGTGCGGGAGAGCTCCATGATCTGGCCGAAGGTGGCGTCCGTCACATCGACGATGAATCCTCCCGACCCGGCACCGTCGCCACCCGCCGGAGCGGGAGCCGCATCCGCGGTGGGCGCCGGACGGTTGCGCAGGCTCGAGAGGTCGACGGCGCCACGAAGGGCAGCGGGTGAGATGTCGGTCATTTGATCACTTCCACGTCGAGGATGTCCTGGTGTACAGCGAGGAGACGGATCTGCTCGGTCGAACCCTGAGCCGGCACCGAGAAGAACAACTGGAGGCCGTATGTGGTCACGACGCCCTTGGCTGCCTCTTCGACACCGGTGAGCGTCTTCGCCTCAGGATTCTCCCCGAACTTGATCACCGCATCGGTCGAGGTCGGCGTGATCGTCTCGCTGTCGATCGTCGACACCGCCACGATCGCGCCGCTGTCGAGCGTTGCGAGGGCGACGGGCGGAGCCGTGCCGGCCACGATGTCGAACGCCGTCTTCGAGGTCTCGGCGGCGCCGTTGTCGATGAGGGACTGGGTGACGGCCGCGCGGCTCGCGGCGATGGAATCCGCGAGGGTGATGCTCACCGGATCGAAGAGGGAGCGGTATTCGCTCTTCTCCCCCGCGTCGACCACGTCGGCGAAGGCGGTAGCGACTTCGTCGGGTGCGAGCGCGAGGAACGCGGATGCGTTCTCGGTGATGAGACTGGTGCCCAGCCATGCCGGCGCGAGCTCCGGCACTTCGGCCGACGCCTGCATCTCGGCGATGTTGTTGACCTTGTAGTTCGACCACGGATCGGCCTGCGTCATGGTGAGGATGACGGGCGGCACCGTCTCGTCGCTCTTGCTCTTGCTGAGCACCAGCACCGTGCGGGGCCATTCGTCCGTGGCCTGCGGGAGCAGGACCTCGATGACGTCCGTCGGGATCGGCGCCGGCAGGGCGCGGTCGGTGAGAGTGGCGCGCAGCGTGTAGTCCGTGGTCCTGGCGGCCAGCGCGGCGCCGTCGAGTCGCGTCCCCGCGAGGTCGATGTCCAGAGCGGTGTCCGCATCCGTCAGGGTCGCCGCGATGTTCTTGAGGATGCGCGACGCCTGAGCCTCGGTGACTGCCGGAGGCTTCTGGTTCTCCGGCGTGATCACCGTCTGCGTCGGCGAAGGTGTGGGCGAGGCTTCGCCGAACTGCGGCCAGGAGTCGCTCGAGCAACCGGCGAACAGCAGGGCGGCGACTCCGAATGCCGGCAGCACGAGCAGACGTCGTCGGACGGAGTGCGCACGGCGCTCGCTCTTCGGCGCGCCCTTATCGGCGGGCGACCCCTCGGCGGGCACCTCATCGGATGAGGGCTCCGCCCCTTCAGGCGTCTCGATGGCTCTGCGCACCGGTGCCGGCTCCACCGACAGGTCGATGGGCTCGGTCGCCGGGAGCGGCCCAGGTCCCTTGCGCCGCGGGCCCCGTCCCCTCCGCTGATGACGGATGGCCAGCACGTACATGACGAGGCCGAACAGCAGCACGGCACCGCCTGCCACGATGAGCGGACCGACCCACGGTGTGGAGCGATCCAGCGGCCACGAGACGACGACGTCCTCCGGCGCGTCCTGCGTGCCGTCCTTCGCGATCAGGACACTCATGCCGGCGGGAAGCTGCATGTCGGTGATGAGCTGATCGGCTTCGCTGAAGGAGTCCAGCCAGAGGTCCGATCCCGCAGGGTTGCGACCTTCCTCCGGCGCAGCCTCGCCTTCGGCGCCCTCCTCCGGCTCGTCGGCCGCGTCCTCCGGCTCGACGAGCGTGCTCGCGGTCGTCCCGTCCGAGTCGAGCTTCACCGAGTTGTACGTGGCATCCGAGAGCCAGGCTTCGAGGTCGGCGGTGCGGCCGTACGCGGCGAAGATGTCTCCCTCACCACGGATCAGGAGGGTCTGCTGCCCCGGATTCTCTCGGAGCACAGCACCGTCGACGAGCAGGTACGGAGCCGGCTCCTCCACGCTCAGTTCCGTCTGCTGGGCAGATGGGCCCATGAAGATGGTTCGCTGAGCGATGCCCGCTCCGATGAGAAGCGTGGCCAGGACGAAGGCCACGACGGCCCACACGAAACGCACGAAAAGTCTCCTTACGTGACCCAGGCGCCTCGCCCGGGTCTCCGCTCGACGTTTCAGACTATCGAAACTGGCTGAGTGTTGACTACGAGGGGCGGCAACCCCGACCCATCGGCACGTCGCGAATTCACGTCGCCACTTCACGACTACCCTGAGAGCAGTCTTCTCGAGGAGAGCGCATGAAGCTTCACAATCCGTTCCGCACGGCCCTGGTGGCCACCCTCGGCGTGGGACTGGGCATCCTGCTGATCGGCAGCGTGCAATCGCTCTCCACTGTGCTGCTGTACGTCGGGACCGCGCTGTTCATCAGTCTCGGACTGGATCCGGTCATCTCCTTCCTCGAGCGCCGCAAACTCCCCCGCTGGCTCGCGGTCATCGTCACGATCCTCGGAGTGCTCGGCATCTTCGCCGGAATCGTCCTCATCGTGCTCCCGATCATCATCGATCAGGTGAGCCAGCTCGTCGAGCAGATCACGAAGCTCGTCCAGTCGAGCAACGACATCTGGGGCGACCTGCGCGAATGGCTGGGAGCGGTGTTCCCCGCCCTCGACATCGATCGCATCCTGACCGAGGCGCAGGACTGGCTCCTCGCCAACATGGGAGACATCACCGGGGGCGTCATCGCGGTGAGCCTCAACCTCGTGACCGGTCTGTTCGGTGCCTTCATCGTGCTGATCCTGACGATCTACCTGACGGCGTCCACCCCTTCGCTCAAGCGGTCGGTGTATCAGCTCGTCCCCGCCTCGCGCCGACCGCGCTTCATCGATCTGGCGGAGCAGATCACCGATTCGGTCGGGTACTACGTGATGGGCCAGGTCACGCTCGGGATGATCAACGGTGTGCTCAGCGCGGTCTTCCTCAGCATCATCGACGCCCCGTTCGCCGCAGTGCTCGCAGTCGTCGCGTTCTTCTTCTCCCTCATCCCGCTGGTGGGAACGCTCACCGGCTCGACGATCATCGTGCTCGCATGCCTCATCCCCGGCCTCGGGTCGCCGGCGACGGCGCTCGCGGCCGGCATCTACTATCTGATCTACATGCAGATCGAGGCGTACATCATCTCGCCGCGCATCATGAGCCGCGCGGTGTCCGTGCCCGGCGCGGTGGTCGTGGTCGCGGCGCTCGCCGGCGGATCACTGCTCGGGCTGCTCGGCGCCCTGATCGCGATCCCGGTCGCGGCCAGCATCCTGATCATCTACCGCCAGGTGCTCATTCCCCGCATGAACGAGAGATGACGCGGCCGGCCTGGATCCTCAGGGCCACTCGTTCGGCAGCGGCAGGGCATCCGGGTTCACGACCGCCACGATCTCGGTGAGGACACGGCGCACCTGCGCCTCGCCGACCCAGAGGTGAGAGCCGCCCTCGACGTCGATCAGGGTGATGTCGGGTATCGATGAGAATCGCTCGCGCGCCTCCGTGGGTCGCAGGTAGTCATCGAACTCGGGGATCAGCGCGATCACGCGGCGATCGTCATCCGCCCATGCCGCGATGTCGCTCGCCGTGGCTCTGTGCAGAGGGGGCGAGAGCAGGATGATGCCCTCGATGTCGTGCTCCCGCCCGTACTTCAGCGCGAGCTCGGTGCCGAACGACCAGCCGAGGAGCCAGGGCCGCGGCAGCGCCCTCTCTCGAACGAGATCCATCGCCGCGGCGACGTCGAACTGCTCCGCCTCGCCGCCGTCGAACCTCCCCTGACTGGTCCCGCGCGGTGAACTCGTGCCACGGGTGTTGAATCGGAGCACGGCCAGGTCGGCGAGAGCAGGCAGCCGCGCGGCGGTCTTGCGCACGATGTGCGAATCCATGAACCCGCCGGCGGTCGGAAGCGGATGCAGCGTCACCAGCGTCGCGACGGGCGCAGCGGCCTCCGGCAGCGCCAGTTCGCCCACGAGCGTCAGCTCATCCGCCGTGAAGAGCTCGACCGGCTCGCGCGATGCGGGCAGTTCCAACGGCCCGCGGATCTCCATGCTCACGCCATCCGCCAGCAGTGGGTGTGCCAGTGCCGGCGCGCGGCGAGATCGGCGGCATCGCCGAGCACTCCGTCCGCACGCCATACGACCTGGTGCGCGGTGCCGGCGACGATGACGCCGCGGCATCCGGGGCAGGTGTAATCCTTCTGCGCCTGCTGCGTCGAGACCGGCTGCACGACCCACTCACGTCCGTGACGGGTCTCGCTGCGCTTCCACCCCGCCAGCAGCCTGTCGAAGGAGTCGTCAGTGTCCGGGCGCTCCTGGCGCCTTCTGTGGGAGCGGGGCATGTCGGAGCATTACCACCAGTTGTTGTTGATCCAGAACTCGTACGCGCCGGCCCAGCTGCCGTAGCGGCCCGTGGCGTAGCCGTTCGCCCATCGCAGGTTGTCGACCGGGTCGTAGCCGTTACCGGGAACCTTGCTGCACGGGAGCGCCTGGACGAGTCCGCAAGCACCGGAAGAGGAGTTGGTCGCGTTGGGGTTCCAACCGCTCTCCTTGGCGACGATGTAGTCCACGTAGCCCCAATCACCTGAGGCGATGCCCGCAGCGGCCATCCACTCGGCCGGTGCTCCGCCGCCGGTGTAATACACCGGGCCGGGTCCGCCGTCCGACGATTCGGACGACTCTGCGGACGCGGGCTCGGGCTCCGGCTCTGGAGTCGGAGTGGGGGTCGGCGTCACGTAGACGTCATAGGCGCCGCGTGTGACGGTCTCGATCGACGCGCCCGTGGTGACAGTCAGATCCTGCGTGTCCTGAGCGGCGAGCGAGAACGGCGTCTGCACGTCCGCAGTGGGCGGATCCGCCAGAGCCATACCCGTCGGAGCGACGATCGCCGCAGCGAAGGCGACCACTCCGAATGCCGCGAAACCGCCGACGACGCCGCGACGCCGCGACCAGCGGCCACGCGGGCGCACAGGCGATCGCGGGGTTGCAGACCTCGCCGGCGCTGCGCTGGCGACGGTGGGCTCGATCTCGGTACCGGAAGTCACAATAGCTCCAGTGTATCCAGGCGCACCTGATACCTCCATCCGAATGCTCGGTGAAAGATCAGCGGACGGCGAGGATCACATCGATGGTGGCGTCCAGCAGCGCGTCGACCTGCTCCTCGCGGTAACCGCCGCGCTGCATCCGGAATGCAGCGGATCGCAGTTGCTCGACCGAGAGCTCATCGCCGTCGCGCAGGTAACGGACGATGCGCGCCGCCACATGATCGACCTCGTCGATGCGGTAGCCGAACGAGAGGAAGCCCGTTCGCGCGAACTTGTGCCGTCGGCTGCGAGCGAGATGATCGAGGATCACCTGCGCCTCGGATCGTGCCTGCACGACCCAGGCCTCCGCACCCTCCGTGCGGACCGTGCGCTCGCGCTGCCGTGCCGCGAGTGCGTCCTCGACACGACCGAGTGCGGCGTCCACCTCGGCGATGTCGTAGCCGCCCTTCACCAGCGGGAACGACGCGATCCGCACATCGGCGGCGGACAGATCGTCCGCGTTCTGCTCGAAGCTGTCGCGCGCGGCGGCCAGGAAGGTGTCCACGGCAGTGCGGTGGTATCCGCGTTCACGGCCGCTCACCGTGCGGAACGCCGGCGTCGTCGTGTTGTCGTCGTCGATCTCGTTCACATCGTTCACCGTATCCGAAGTCATGGCAGCGTCACCCATGGTGAAAGGAGGAAGTAGAGGCTCAGGGCCGGGATCGTCGACGGCAGGATGCTGTCCAGTCGATCGAGGAGCCCCCCGTGACCCGGCAACCACGAACTCATGTCCTTGATCCCGATGTCGCGCTTGATCATCGACTCGCCGAGATCACCCAGGGTCGCTGAGAGCAGGATGGCGACGCCGAAGAGCACTCCCGCCCACCACGGCAGATTGAGCAGGAAGATGGCGAGCAGCACACCGGCCGCGATCGCGGCGACGACCGCCCCTGCGAAGCCTTCCCACGTCTTCTTGGGGCTGATGCGCGGAGCCATCGGATGCTTCCCGAAGGCGAGTCCGGCCGCATACGCACCGGTGTCGGATGCGACGGCGATCCCGATGAACGCGAGCACCCACCACTGCCCGCCCTCCTGAGCGAGCAGCAGAAGCGCGACCCCGGTGAGGAACGGCACGTAGATCTGCACGAAGCCGCTCACGATGACATCCGTGAGGACATCGCCGTAGGTGCGGCCGTCCTTCGAGAGCATCTGCGCCAGAAGGCGCCAGACGATCACGAGCACGACAGCGAAGAGCAGCGTCACCCAGATGAGCCACGGCGGTGCGAAGTAACCAGCCAGCACCAGGGCGACGCCGGCGATGATCTGCGGGACGATGTCGACCCTGCGCCCCGCGGCCCCCAGCGCGCGCGTGAGCTCGAAGATGCCGAGCACGGCGATCGCCAGGGCGATCGGCACGAACAGCTCCTTGATGAACATCAGGGAGGCCAGCAGTATCGCGCCGAACCCCAGCCCCACGAGGATCGCGAGGATCAGATCACGACCGGTTCTCGCCTTGATCCGCTCGTTCGCCTGGTCGAGGTGCTCGCGGGCCTGCGTCACGTGGGTCTCGAACTCCCCCCGCGCCTGACGCAGTTGTCCCCGAACGGCGGCGGCCGGATCGGTCGGATGCGCAGCACTGCGCGGCAGCGGCGGACGCGGCGGGATCGCCGTCTCGTCCACGAAGGGGACGTCCGCTTCCGGGGTCGCTCCGTCACGGGCCTCGCGCCGCGTCAACGGGCGCTGCTCGTCATCGGAACCGACTGCGTCGCTCATCCTCGATTAAACCTCGAGCAGCTCGGTCTCTTTGCGCTTGAGGGCGTCGTCGATGAGATCGACGTGCTGACGCGTCAGGGCGTCGAGCTCCTTCTCACCGCGCGCGATCTCATCCTCACCGACGTCGCTCTTGAGCGCGTCGAGCTCGTCCTTGGACTTGCGGCGGATCCCGCGGATCTGCACCTTCGCGTCCTCGCCCTTGGAACGGACGATCTTGACGTACTCCTTGCGGCGCTCTGCGGTGAGCTCCGGCATGGTCACGCGCACGATGTTGCCGTCGTTCGTCGGGTTCGCACCGAGGTTGGGCATGTCGCGGACCGCCTGCTCGATCGCCTTGAGCGCAGACTTGTCGTACGGCGTGATCACGAGCGAACGCGCCTCAGGGTTCGCCAAGGACGCGAGCTGCGCCAGCGGGGTGGGTGAGCCGTAGTAGTCCACCATCACCTTCTGGAACATCTGCGGGTTCGCACGACCCGTGCGCACGGTGGCGAAGTCCTCCTTGGCGGCTTCGACAGCACGCGTCATGCGGGAGGTGGTTTCAGCGAGGACATCCGCGATCACGGTGACTCCTATCGTCGGGGTGTTCCAGCAATTCTATCCGGGCGTGAGGTCACACCTTGCGTAATGCACTCAGGCGGTGACGCGTGTGCCGATCGGCTCACCGAGGATCGCGCGGGTCACGTTGCCCACCGGCTCCATGCCGAACACGCGCATGTCCATGTTGTTGTCCATGCACAGGCTGAACGCCGTCGAGTCGACGACCTTGAGGCCGCGCTGCAGCGCATCCCGGTAGGTGACCTGCTCGATGCGGGTGGCCGTGGTGTCCTTGTTGGGGTCGGCGGTGTAGATGGCGTCCACGCCGTTCTTGGCGACGAGCACCTCGTCGGCGCCGATCTCCAGTGCCCGCTGCGCGGCGACCGTGTCGGTCGAGAAGTACGGCAGACCCGCACCGGCGCCGAAGATCACGACGCGCCCCTTCTCCAGGTGCCGTTCTGCGCGGCGCGGGATGTAGGGCTCGGCGACCTGGGTCATCGAGATCGCCGACTGCACGCGAGTGGCTGCGCCCGCCTGCTCGAGGAAGTCCTGCAGCGCCAGGGCGTTCATCACGGTGCCGAGCATGCCCATGTAGTCGGCACGGCCGCGGTCCATGCCGCGCTGGCTCAGCTCCGCGCCGCGGAAGAAGTTGCCACCGCCGACCACGATCGCGACCTCGACCTGATCCACCGCTGCGGCGATGTCACGCGCGATCTGACCGACGACGTCGGGGTTGACGCCCAGCTGTCCGGCCCCGAATGCTTCGCCGGAGAGCTTGAGAAGGACGCGTCGGCGTCCGGTGCGTTCAGTCATGGGTGGGTGGTCCTCTCGTCCCGATTCAAGATAGTGCCTTGTGGGCATGGAAAAGGGGTTCGGATCACATCGGATCCGAACCCCTTCACAACTGCTACGCGCCGACCTTGAAGCGCGCGAAGTCCGTCACGGTGATACCGGCGTCCTTCGCCACCTGGGCGACAGAGAGCTTGTTGTCCTTGGCGTAGTCCTGCTCGAGCAGGGCGACCTGCTTGATGAACGCGGACACGCGGCCTTCGACGATCTTCGGCAGCGCGGCCTCTGGCTTGCCCTCGTTGCGCGAGATCTCTGTGACGATCTCGCGCTCCTTCTCGACGGCGTCGGCCGGCACATCGTCCCGGCTGAGGTACGACGGGTTCGCGAACGAGATGTGCTGAGCGATGCTGCGCGCGGTCTCCGCGTCGCTGCCCGTGTAGGCGACGACGACGCCGATCTGCGGAGGCAGGTCCTTGCTGGTGCGGTGCAGGTAGACCTCGACGGCGTCGCCGGTCACCGTGCGCACCTGGCGCAGTTCGACCTTCTCGCCGATGATGGCCGCCTCTTCGGAGATCAGGTCTCCGACGCTCTGGTTGCCTGCGGATGCCGCGAGGGCGTCATCGACCGAGTTCGCCTTCGCCGCGGCAGCGGCGTCTGCGACCTTGTCGGCCAGCGCGATGAAGCGCTCGTTCTTCGCAACGAAGTCGGTCTCGCAGGCGAGCTCGATCAGCGTGACGCCGCCGTCCTGCTCACGAGCGACAACGAGGCCCTCGCTCGTGGAACGATCGGCACGCTTCGCGTTGCCCTTCGCACCCTTGAGGCGGAGGATCTCGACGGCCTTCTCGCGGTCGCCTTCGGCTTCCTCGAGCGCCTTCTTCGTGTCGACCATTCCGGTGCCGAGCTGCTCACGCAGCGCCTTGATGTCGGCGATGGTGAAGTTGGCCATGTGTGGTGGCTCCTTGCTTCGTGATGTGTGTGAACGCGGAATTACTTGGCGTCGGCCTCGGCCGGAGCCTCGGTCGCCTCGGCCGGAGCCTCGGTCGCCTCAGCGGCGGGAGCCTCTTCGACGGTCTCGGTCGCCTCAGAGGCCGGAGCCTCCTCAGCGGCGGTCTCCGCTGCGGGAGCCTCAGCACCCTCAGCAGGGGTCTCGAGAAGTTCCTTCTCCCACTCAGCCAGCGGCTCAGCGTCGCCCGACTCGGGGTTGTGCTTCTGCTGCAGGCCCTCGGCCGCTGCGTCGGCGATGATGCGGGTGAGCAGCGAGACGGAGCGGATCGCGTCGTCGTTGCCGGGGATCGGGTACTGGAAGTCGTCGGGGTCGGCGTTCGTGTCGAGGATGCCGATCACGGGGATGCCGAGCTTCTTGGCCTCGTCGATGGCCAGGTGCTCGCGCTTGGCGTCGACGACCCACAGAGCCGAAGGCGTCTTGGTCAGGTTGCGGATACCGCCGAGGGACTTGTGCAGCTTGTCGAGCTCGCGCTTCTTGAGCAGCAGTTCCTTCTTGGTGAAGCCGCTGTTCGCGGGCGTCTCGTAGTCGAGCTCCTCGAGCTCCTTCATGCGTGCGAGACGCTTGGAGATCGTCTGGAAGTTGGTGAGGAGACCACCGAGCCACCGCTGATTGACGAAGGGCTGGCCGACGCGGGTGGCCTGCTCGGCCAGGATCTCCTGGGCCTGCTTCTTGGTGCCGACGAAGAGGATGGTGCCGCCGTGGGCGACGGTCTCCTTGACAAAGTCGTAGGCGTTGTCGATGTACCCCAGCGACTGCTGAAGGTCGATGATGTGGATGCCGCTGCGCTCGGTGAGGATGAAGCGCTTGACCTTCGGGTTCCACCGACGGGTCTGGTGTCCGAAGTGCACGCCGCTGTCGAGCAGCTGGCGGATGGTGACCACAGCCATGGTCGTCTCCTTGTTCTGACGCTTGCGCGTCGTTGAGGTTGTTTTCGCCGATCGGATGATCGGCATGCCTGGTGCCCGGCGCACTCCCACCCGCTCTTGCGAGCAGGACCTGAGGGAGTGGATGCCACGATCTCGTCCGTTCGGACTTCGATCGCTCTGGGCACGCGTAGTCACCCCGATGATCGAGGTGCGACCTCCAGTGTACAGGATCCCTCGGCGTCGGCCGCTTCTGCACATGACGCGGTCTTCGCTGATTCTCCCCCGGATGCGGGTTCTCCTCCTCGCATCCGCGGCGGAGATCCCAGGATGGTCTGATGCGGACTCAGGGCGGCGGCAATCCCAGGATCTCCACGGCGCGGAACCTCCTCGTTCTCGTGCTGCTGCTGTGCGTGCTCCCCGCAGCGTCGCTCGCACCGCCGACGCCCGATCCACCATGGGTGTGGCCGGTCGACGGAGGACGAACCGTCATCACGCCGTTCCGTGCGCCCGCGCACGACTACGGTCCCGGTCACCGCGGCATCGACGTGTCCGCCGCCGTGGACGGCGTCGTCCGCGCGCCCGCGGCCGGGGTCGTGGCCTTCCGCGGCGTCGTGGTGGACCGCCCGCTGGTCACGATCGACCACGGTGGCGGCATCGTGACGACGCTCGAGCCCGTGACGTCGACGCTCGCGCCAGGCACCGCGGTCACCGCAGGCGAGGAGGTGGGCTTCGTCGCGCGCGGTGGCCACACTCCCCTCGGTCAACTGCATCTCGGCGTGCGCTACGACGACGTGTACATCAATCCGATGCTGATGTTCGGCGATGTCCCCCGCGCGATCCTGCTGCCCTGCTGCGCTCAGCGTCCGGCCGCCGACTCGACGGACGCGTTCATGCCCGTGGGTGGGCGAGTCGGTAGGTCGCTGTGAGCCGCTCCGAGGAAACGTGTGTGTAGATCTGCGTGGTCCCCAGGCTCGCGTGTCCGAGGATCTCCTGCACCGCCCTGAGATCGGCACCGCCGTCGAGGAGATGCGTGGCGGCGGAGTGCCGGAGCGCGTGCGGTCCGACCGCCTCGGCGCCGATGATCGGTCCGAGTGCCTGCGCGACCAGCGCGTAGACGGCGCGCGGGCCGAGCCGCCCGCCGCGCGCACCGAGGAAGACGGCCGGTGTCGGACGCTGTGCACGCGCGGCCAGCGCGCTGCGCGCCCGCGTGAGGTATGCGCCGAGAGCATCGCGAGCGGGTGTCCCGTACGGCACCACGCGCTCCTTCGAGCCCTTGCCGAGCACCCGCGCCGTGGCGCGATCCAGATCAAGATCGTCGACGTCGATCCCGCACAGCTCGGAGACCCGCATGCCGGAGCCGTACAGGAGCTCGAGTATCGCGTGGTCCCGAAGACGTGCAGGGTCGCCGTCGGTCGCCGCGTCGCGGTAGGCGTCCAGCAGAGTGCTCATGCCGTCCTGCGACGCGACGGCGGGAAGCGTGCGGCCCCGCTTCGGCGCGATCAGGCGCAGGCTCGGATCCACGCTGATCACTTCCTCGTCCTTCGCCCACGCGAAGAAAGAGCGGGCGGCTGCGGCGCGTCTCGCCAGCGTGGAACGGGCGTCGCCGCGTTGCGTGGCACGCCAGAGCCAGTCCCGCAGCGCCTCGAGATCGACGTCGGCGAGCGGCCTGCCCTCGACCGCATCCGAGAGATCGCGAAGGTCCGAGCGGTACGCGCGCACAGTCGCCGCTGAGAGCCGGCGCACCTGCGCCAGATGCGTGGTGAACGCGTCGGCTGCGGCATCGAGGTCCATGCATCCAGCATGCCTCGCAGTGCTCAGTGGGACGAGGCGCCTCGCCGTCGCGGTGAGACGGTCAGATCCGCAGAACGATGCCGGGGTGAACCTGCTGCTCACCCGTGTCGCGGAGCGTTCACTCGGTCCGCAGCCGCCATCCGGCCTCGTCGCCGCGCACGCGCTCTTCCAGCGACAGCAGGCCCAGCAGCGCGCGCACCCGATCCTCCGACAGCCCGGCGATCCGCGCGAGTTCTGCGGCGGAGCGGGGCGTGCGCGTGCTCATCGCGTCGATGAGTCGGGTCTGATCGGGATCGACCCTGGCCGCGCCGCCGCCGCCCGCACGCGTCGCATCGATACCGAGCAGTTCCCGCACCTCCTCAGTGCTCGTCACGCAGCGCGCATCGTACTCGCGCAGCAGCCGATGGCACCCGGCGGACGCCGCTGAGGTCACTGGCCCCGGCACCGCCCCGAGCGGCCTGCCGAGCGCCGCCGCGTGACCCGCGGTGTTCAACGACCCGCTGCGCCAGCCTGCCTCCACGACGACCGTCGCCATGCCCAGCGCGGCGATGAGGCGGTTTCGCGCGAGGAACCTCCATTTGGTCGGTGCCGCACCGCACGGAAGCTCGCTCACCATGGCTCCTGTCGATCGGATCCGTTCGAACAACTGCTGATGTCCGGCGGGATAAGCACGATCGACCCCTCCGGCGAGGAACGCGACCGTTCCGCCTCCCACGCCGAGTGCGGCACGATGAGCCGCTCCGTCGATGCCGTACGCACCCCCGGACACCACGAGGGTGCCGGACGCCGCCAGATCCCCGGCGAACTCGGAGGCCACCGACTCACCGTATGCACTCGCCGCTCGTGCGCCGACGATCGAGACCCGTTCGGTCATGGACAGCCGGCCGACGTCGCCGCGGACCCACAGCAGCACCGGCGCGTGCTCGCCGAGGTCGTCGATCGACTCCGGCCATTCCGGATCCCCCGGCAGAAGCAGCCGCGCCCCCACCTCGTGCGCACCCTGCAATGACCGCACGACGTCGCGCTGTCGCGCCCGTGGCCGCCAACGCCGCTGCGCTTCGCCGATGACGCGGTCCGAGAGCGCGAATCGCGAATCATCCAGCGCGACGCGCAGCGCGTCGACGGCGCCCAGTCGCGCAATGAGCGCGCCGGCCACTCCGTCGCCGGGCTCGGCGATCACACCCCAGCTGACACGCGCCAGCGTCTGCGCCGGATCGTCATCCGGTCGGGCGAGACGTGCCGCCGCGAACGCCTCGGTGTCTGCGAGCAGCGTGTCGATCACGGGATCAGTCCTTTCTTCAGGAAGAGCGCGCGCCCGAGCTCGTCACGGCCAGGACGGTCCACACCGGCGAGGTCCGCCATGGTCCAGGCCAACCGCAGCACGCGGTCGTAGCCGCGCAACGTGAGCAGTCCGCGCTCGAGCGCACGGTCGAGAGGAGCGCGCACGTCGGTCGGCAGCCGCAGGGCCCCCTGTCGCAGATGGGATCCGGCCACCTCGGCGTTCACCGCCCATGGGGTCTCCGCCCAGCGCCGGGATGCGCGATCCCGCGCTTCGCGCACCCGTGCCCTGGCGTGCGCCGAGGTCGTCACCGGGCGCTCGGCCGTCGTCGCACGCGAGGCGGCGACGCGTGCGACCTGCAGGTCGATGTCGATACGATCCCGCAACGGTCCCGACAATCGTGCGGAGTACCGCCGGATCGCGATCGGCGGGCAGATGCACTCCGCACCGCGTACGCCGTGGTTGCCGCACGGGCACGGGTTGGTCGCCAGCGCCAGCTGGAACCGCGCGGGGAATCGCGCCCGGAATCCGGAGCGGTCGATCTCGATGCTCCCCGACTCGAGAGGTTGACGCAGGGCATCCAGCGCGACACGCGAGAACTCGGCGGCCTCGTCGAGGAACAGCACGCCTCGATGCGCGCGAACGATCGCACCCGGCCGGACGGCTCTCGATCCGCCGCCGACGAGCGCCGCCACAGAGGTGCTGTGATGCGGTGCTTCCAGGGGCGGCAGGTCGTCGAGGACGTCGACGAACCCGCCGGAGAGCGATCTGATGGATGCGACCTCGAGGGCGGCTTCCTCGCTCAGCGGGGGCAGTATGCCGGGCAGCCGACGCGCCAGCATGGTCTTCCCGGCTCCTGGCGGGCCGCTCATCAGCAGGTGATGCCCGCCGGCCGCGGCCACGATCAGGGCCTCGACGGCCTCCTCCTGCCCGACGACGTCGGCGAGATCGAGCGTCTCGGACTCGGGTCGCGGCGCGACGGCCGCGGGCACGGGCTCCACGTCTGCCGGCGCGATGTCGGCGCCGTGCCACATCGCCACTTCGGCGAGCGTCGTCGCCGCGCGCACCTGCATCCCAGGGACCAGCTTCGCCTCGGCTTCATTGGCGTGAGGCACGATGACCCGTTCGAAACCCGCGCGCGCGGCCGCGAACACCGCGGGAAGCACCCCCGGAACGGGGCGCACCCGGCCGTCCAGTCCCAGCTCGCCGATGTGCACGGTGCGCGCGATCGACGCGGCGTCGAGCACTCCGCCCGTGGCCACGGCCGACACGGCGATGCCGAGATCGAAACCGCTGCCGTGCTTGGGCAGGCTCGCCGGCGACAGGTTCACCGTCAGTCGTCGGCGGGTGAGCTGCAGCTGTGCATTGGTCACGGCGTTGTGCACGCGCTGGGCGGCTTCGCCGAGCGCCTTGTCCGGCAGTCCCACGATCTTGAACCCCGGCGTCTGATTCGACACGTCCGCCTCGATCTCGACGAGATGGCCGTCCACACCGGTGAGCGCCACTGCCCAGGTGCGCGCCGTCTTCATCGCAGATCCACGAGATGCTCGAGCACACCGGTCGCCGGGTTTGCACCTATGATCCCGATGATCTCGAGGCGCAGCATCCGATGCCCGGCGAGCCCGGGGTGCTCGGCCGCCCACGCGTACCCGAGGCGCCACAGTCGTTGCCGTTTGCGCTCGTCGATCGCGTCGAACGGATGGCCGTAACCGGTGCTGCGCCTCGTCTTGACCTCGACGATCCCCAGCACGCCGTCGTGCTCGGCGACGATGTCGAGCTCGCCCTGCGCGCAGCGCCAGTTGCGGTCGAGGATCCGATACCCGCGGGCCGTCAGGTGCTGTGCCGCGCGGTCTTCACCTGCGCGACCGAGGTCGTCTTTCGCTGCCATGGAGACAGCATGCGCGCGATCTCCGGATCGTCGCCCGCGTGATTCGCACGAGCTGTGGATTCCGCACGGAAAAGAATCACCGTGCCGGAAGAGTCACTTGCCGTCGAGCGACAGCTCCTCGGGGAGCTCGAACTCCCGTCGCTGCAGCTCTTCGACGTTGACGTCCTTGAACGTCAGCACCCTGACCGCCTTCACGAACCGGTCGGCACGGTAGATGTCCCAGACCCACACATCGGTCATCGAGATCTCGAAGTAGAAGTCGTGCTCCGTGTCCCGGCGGACGACATTCACCTCGTTCGCGAGGTAGAACCGGCGCTCGGTCTCGACGACGTACTGGAACTGCCCCACGACGTCGCGATACTCGCGGAACAGTGCGAGTTCGAGTTCGCGGTCGTAATCGTCGAATGCCTCTTCGTCCATGATGAGTCCATCCTATGAGTTCAGAAGAGCGTGGGGGCATCGGCGATCGCCCACGATGCCCGATGGAAGGGCGAGAGGCCGCCGTCCCTGATCGCGGCGCGGTGCTCGAGGCTCGCGTATCCCTTGTTGCGATCCCACTGATATGCGGGGTGATCGACGTGCAGTTCGGTCATGTGCGAGTCCCGTGCGACCTTGGCGATCACGGATGCCGCGGACACCGAGGCGCAGTCGCGGTCGCCCTTGATCACCGAGTGCACCTCCAGCGGAGCCGGGTGCACACGGGACACGTAGTCGTGGTTGCCGTCGAGGATCACCAGCGCGCCGTCGAGCGACGCACCGAGGGCGACGACCGCGTCGATCGCTCGGGAGGCCGCGAGTCCCAGCGCATGCATGATGCCCGCATCATCGATCTCGGCCGCCGTGGCCCAGCCGACACCGGAGGCCTGCACCCACGACGCAGCCCTGGCCGCCACGTCGGGCCGGCGTCTCTCGGTGACGAGTTTCGAGTCGCGGAGCCCTTCGGGGACGCGGCGCCTGCAGCCCGCGGCATCCATCACCGACGCGCCGACGGCGACAGGTCCGGCCAGTGCACCCCGACCGACCTCGTCGAGCGCGATGATCAGGTCGAACTCGGCGAGCAGCTTGCGCTCGAGGCGCAGCGTTGGCGCGACGACGGTCATCCCTGCGGTTCCGGTACGCCGTTGAAGATGTCGTGATGGCCGTCGACCGTGCCGATCCGGTCGAGCGGCCAGGTGGTCAGGAAGGTCTTGCCCACGACGTTGTCCAGCGGCACGAAGCCACCACTGGGGAGGTCCTGATGAGCGCGTGCATCCTGCGATCGGTCGCGGTTGTCGCCCATCAGCCAGAGCGAATCCGCCGGAACAGTGACGTCGAAGGGCTCATTCGATGCCGCGGTGTCGCCCTCGGGCAGGTTCAGATAGGACAGCTCGTCGATCGGGGCGCCGTTGATCTCGATCTGGCCGAGGGAGTTGCAGCAGACCACGTGATCGCCCGGCAGCCCGATCAGGCGCTTCACGAGATGGTCCTCGCTATCGGAGGCGGAGAGGCCGATCAGCGTGAGCAGGGAGTCGACGGCTTTGACGAGCGGCGGGCCTGCCGGCTCCTGCGCGTGCGCGGGGAGCCACCCGCCGGGGTCCTGGAACACCACGACATCGCCGCGTTCGTAGCCCGTCCACCTCGGCGTCAGCTCGTCGACGAGGATCCGGTCGTTGACGAGAAGCGTGCGCTCCATCGATGCGGACGGGATGTAGAACGAGCGCACCACGAAGGTCTTCACGAGGAAGGACACCAGCGCGGCGATGACGATGATCACCAGCACGTCTCGAAGGAAGATCAAGAATCCGCGTCGCCTCCTGGGGCGCACGTCGGGGGCGGATTCAGTCGTCATCGCATTCCTTCAGGGGTTCTTCGCACCGCGCTCTGACGGCATCATCTAGGTTCGCACACTCCTGGACGAACAAAGGCACCCCGGGACACTGTGTCCCGGGGTGCCTTTGAGAAGCGGGCGGCTGTCAGCCGCGCTTCTCCTTGATCTTGGCCTTCTTGCCACGGAGCTCGCGCAGGTAGTAGAGCTTCGCGCGACGCACGTCGCCACGGGTGACGACCTCGATGTGGTCGATCACCGGGCTGTGCACGGGGAAGGTGCGCTCGACGCCCACCTGGAAGCTGATCTTGCGGACCGTGAAGGTCTCACGCACGCCATCGCCCTGGCGGCCGATGACGATGCCCTGGAAGACCTGGACACGGGAGCGGGTGCCCTCGGTGATGTTCACGTGCACCTTGACGGTGTCACCGGGGTTGAAGACAGGAATGTCGGAACGGAGCGAAGCCGCGTCGACGGCGTCCAGGATCTGCATGATCGTCTCTCTCTGCACTCGCCTCAGGTCGGATGCATGGAATGGAAGGATTACGTGAATGTGTGCTTTACGGCGCATGATGCGACCGCGGGCTCCCCTGGGGCAGAGCCGGTGACGGCACAAAGATCTATTCTGCCATGGATCCGGCATGGCGCCAAAACACGGATCAGTGCTCTGAGGCCGGCTTCTCCCGGATGACGAAGACATCGCCCTGAGCGCTCGTCTGCCGCGGGCGCCGGGGCTCGGCCGCAGGCTGCGGCCGCTCGGCTGTCGGCATCGTGCCGGCCGGAGTGGTGACGCTGATGCCGACCGCACCGCGCGCCTCGTCCCACAGCTGCCTCAGCACCAGCCAGAACATGGCGATCGCCACGACGATGGCTCCGGTGAGCAGAAGCGGGAACCACGCCTGTGGATAGCATCCGACCGCGATCGTCAGCGCGTGCCACACGGTGAAGCCGAGCACGTCCCACCAGGAGACCATGCGCGTCTCGCGCACGGATGCACGCGCGCGCACCAGCAGTGTGAGCGTGAGCTGACCGATGAAGACGGACGGGATCGCGATGAAGAGAACCCAGAGGAACGCCCATCCCCCGGCGTTGAAGATGCCCCAGCCGATCAGCAGCCACAGCGGCAGCACGAAAGCCGCCGGCATCAGCCATCGGTAGAAAGCGCGTCGCAACCACATGCTCAGATCGTACGACGCTCGCCTGCGCGCACGGCGGGTGTTCGCTGTGAGCATGGACGGGCGCGATCGGACAGGCCGCGCAGATCGGAGAGAATGGAGGGGACGAGAGGAACACCATGATCGAACTGCGCACCCCTGCCGAGATCGACGAGATGCGAGCGGCCGGACGATTCGTCGCCGAGACACTGGCGACGTTGCGCGACGAGACCAGGATCGGAACGAATCTCCTCTCGATCGATCAGCGGGCGCACGACATGATCCGCGCACGCGGAGCGGAGTCGTGCTACATCGACTACCACCCTTCGTTCGGCGCCAGCCCCTTCGGCAAGGTCATCTGCACCTCGATCAACGATGCGGTGCTGCACGGACTCCCCCACGACTACACTCTGCGCGACGGCGACCTGGTGACCTTGGACTTCGCCGTCTCGGTCGACGGCTGGGTCGCCGACTCCGCCGTGTCGTTCGTGGTGGGCACGCCTCGGGATGAGGATCTCCGTCTCATCGACACCACGCAGCGTGCGCTGGATGCGGCGATCGAGACCGCGACGGTCGGCCATCGCATCGGCGACATCTCGGCGGCGATCGCAGCGATCTCGCACGCCGAGGGCTATTCCATCAACACCGACTTCGGCGGGCACGGCGTCGGCCGCATCATGCACGGCGACCCGCACATCCCGAACGACGGGCGCGCGGGACGCGGGTTCCCGCTGCGCGCCGGTCTCGTGTTCGCGATCGAGCCCTGGTTGCTCGCCACCACGGACGAACTCGTCACCGACCCCGATGGCTGGACCCTGCGCAGCGTCGACGGTTCGCGCGGCGCTCACTCCGAGCACACGATCGCCGTCACAGAGGACGGTCCGATCGTGCTCACCGACCGCTCGTTCCTCGGCGTGGACTGAGGACTCCGGTTTCGCGTCCGGATATGCCAATCTGAGGGCATGATCCCGGAGGACCGTCACGTGCCGCAGCGCCTGCTGATGGTCCGCCACGGTCAGACGCGGTGGAACCTCGAGGGACGGTTGCACGGACAGCTCGATTCGGGTCTGACGGCCGAGGGGATCGCCCAGGCGTCGGCGGTCGCAGAGCGGCTCGTGCCGCTCGGAGTGCGCACGGTGTGCTCCAGTCCGCTGGGCCGAGCGCTGCGGACAGCGGTCATCATCGCCGAACGGCTCGGCGCCGATCTCATCGAGGTGCCGGAGCTCAGCGAGCTCCATATGGGCGCGATGGCAGGGATGACGCGCGCGGAGATCGAGGAGGCCTTCCCGGGAGCGAGGGCGGCCCGCGCGGAGAATCGATACGGATGGGCCTTTCCCGGCGGCGGCGAGAGCTATGCGATCGCACGGGGTCGTGCGCGCAAGGCCCTGTCGACGTGCGGTTGGGAAGCCGAGGGGACCCCGGTCCTGGTCACGCACGAGATGATCGGACGGATGCTGCGCGCAGAGCTGCGTGGACTGAATGCCGCTCAGGCACTGGCACTGCGGCATCCGCTGGGAGCGGTGTTCGACGTCACCGCCCACTCGGAACGGATGCTGTAGACGCGGCGGAGCGCAGGCGCCCTCGCGAACGGGACCTGGTCCGCGGTCAGGAGGCCGTGTAGACGAACACGTCCGTCAGCATCGGGAGCTCGAACCGCGTGCGACCCGCGGTCTGGGGATCAGCATCCAGAATCGCCTCGAGTCGAGCCACCATCTGCGCGCGGGTCTCGTCGTCGGCGACCAGGAAACTGCTCACGGTGAGCCAACGGGCGATGTAGTCGGCACGGGTGATGTTCTCCGACCATGCGATCTCGGCCCTGCGGTCGAAGGTGAAGCCGGGCAGCTCGTCCGCTGCGGAATCGGTCGTTGCGTCCTTCTCGGCCACGGCCGGGTGCGCGATCCGATGGCAGGCGCGGTCCCACGCGCAGTCAGGATCGGAGTGGTTCCAGAGCAGCCCCAGAGTCCCGCCCCGCACCAGCACTCGTACGATCTCGGCGCACGCCGGATCCCGGTCGAACCAGTGGAAGGCCTGCGCCACGGTGACGGCATCCACCGATGCGTCCGGCAGCGGAATGCTCTCCGCACCCGCCGCGATCGCTTCGACGCCGGGAAGCTTCGCCCGCAGCACGTCGAGCATCGCCTCGGACGGCTCGACGGCGATCACCGGGCCGGCACGAGCGGGCAGCAGCGCGGTGAACTTGCCGGTGCCCGCCCCGAGATCGAGCACCGCGCTCACGCGGGACGGAAGGATCTCGGCCGCAGCGTCGTCGGGGAAACCCGGCCGGAACCGGTCGTACTCCTCGCCGATGTTCTCGAACGACTTCGCCAGCTGCTGCCTCGTCATACCTCGACGCTAACAGCAGCACGCAGTGGGCTACGCGAGCTCGATAAGGTCCTGGTACTCCTGGCTCCAGATGTCCTCGACACCGTCGGGCAGGATCAGCACGCGCTCGGGATTGAGCGACTGCACGGCGCCCGGATCGTGCGAGACGAGAACCACGGCGCCCTCGTAGTGCGCCAGAGCGTCGAGGATCTCCTCGCGGGAGGCCGGATCGAGGTTGTTCGTCGGCTCATCGAGCAGCAGCAGGTTCGCAGAGGACACGACGAGGGTCGCCAGGGACAGGCGCGTCTTCTCGCCGCCGGAGAGGACACCAGCGGGCTTGAGCACATCGTCGCCCGTGAAGAGGAACGAACCCAGAACACGTCGCGCCTCCATCTCGGTGATGTGCGGAGCCGCCGAGACCATGTTCTGCAGCACGGACCGTTCGACGTCGAGGTTCTCGTGCTCCTGCGCGTAGTAGCCGATCTTGACGCCGAAGCCGGGCTGCAGCTCCCCCGTGTCCGGCTGATCGACACCGGCGAGCATCCTCAACAGGGTCGTCTTCCCCGCACCGTTGAGGCCGAGGACGACGACCTTGGATCCGCGGTCGATCGCCAGGTCGACATCCGTGAAGATCTCCAGCGAGCCGTACGACTTCGACAGCCCGGTCGCCATCATCGGGGTCTTCCCGCACGGCGCCGGCTTGGGGAAGCGCAGCTTCGCGACCCGATCGACCTCGCGCACGTCATCGAGCCCGGCGAGCAGCTTCTCCGCACGAGCCACCATCTGGTGGGCTGCTGCGGCCTTGGACGCCTTCGCGCCGAATCGCGCGGCCTGTTGCTGCAGGGTCGTCGCCTTCTTCTCGGCGTTCGCGCGCTCCTTCTTGCGACGTTCTTCGTCCGCCACCCGCTGGCGCAGGTAGTTCTTCCAGTTCATGTTGTAGATGTCGATGCTCTGACGGTTCGCGTCGAGGTAGAACACCCTGTTGACCGTCTCGCCGACGAGTTCGACATCGTGACTGATCACGATCAGCCCGCCCTTGTAGTTCTTGAGGAACTCGCGCAGCCACACGACGCTGTCGGCATCGAGGTGGTTGGTGGGCTCATCGAGGATCATCGTCTGGGCATCCGAGAACAGGATGCGCGCGAGCTCGATGCGTCGGCGCTGACCGCCGGAGAGCGTCGAGAGCGGCTGGTCGAGGATCCGATCCGGCAGGGAGAGGTTGTTCGCGATGGATGCCGCCTCCGCCTCGGCCGCGTAGCCGCCGAGTCCTTCGAACTGCTCGGTGAGGTTCCCGAATCGGCGCATCGCCTTGTCGGCGACCGCAGGGTCGGAGGACGCCATGTCCTCGGCGGCCTTGGCCAGGCCGAGCTGGATCGTGCCGAGGCCTCGCGCATCGAGGATGCGCGTACGTGCGAGCATCTCCGGGTCACCGGTGCGGGGATCCTGAGGAAGATAGCCGAGTTCGCCGGACTTCGTGACCTTGCCGTCGGAGGGCAGCACGTCGCCTGCGAGCACCTTCGTCAGAGTGGTCTTGCCGGCGCCGTTGCGTCCGACCAGACCGATCTTGTCGCCGTCGGAGACGCGGAACGACACGCCATCCATGAGGAGGCGGGCGCCAACGCGAATCTCGAGGTCGTGCACGGCAAGCACAGCGATGCTCCGTTTCGTCAGGGAGGGGTGGAGTGGCCCGCGAAGTGTGAAGACACCGGGCCAGCCTCTCAGTATAGGTCGGCCCGTCTGTCAGGACGCCCACAGGCACATGGACAAGACCCCTCCGCAGTATGACGACCTCGATACCTGAGGGTGATGTGTGCGCACCCGGCCGATACGTACGTTCTACGGGTGGACATCATCAACGACCTCATCCTTCAAGCCGCAGCCTCACCATGGCTCTACCTCGTGATGTTCGCGACGGCTGTGATCGATGGCTTCTTCCCTCCCATTCCGAGTGAGACCGTGCTCGTCGCCGCTGCGGCGGTGGCGGCATCCACCGGGGAGACGAACATCCCGCTCCTGATCGCCGTCGCGGCGCTCGGAGCGATCATCGGCGACAACATCGCCTACGCGATCGGCCGCTCACTCGGCACCACCCGCTTCGCATGGATGCGCCGTCCCAAGGTCGCCGCCGCCTTCGACCGCGCGCAGCGCACACTGTCCCGCAACGGCGCTCCCCTGATCCTCGGCGCCCGCTACATCCCGGTGGGCCGCGTCGCCGTGAACATGTCGGCCGGCGCGCTCGGCTACTCGTGGCGACGATTCCTGCCGCTGAGCATGATCGGCGGCGTGACATGGGCGGCCTACAGCGCAGGCATCGGCCTGCTCGCCGGCCACTGGCTCGAGGATCAGCCCCTGCTCAGCGTCGTCATCGGCGTCACCTTCGCGCTGGTGCTGGGCTTCGTGATCGATCGGGTGGCCTCGGCCGTCCGCCGTCGCCGCGGCATCGCAGCATCCGACGCCGGATCCGTCGTCGCCGATGAGGCTCGCGCCGGCGACCCGGCCGGGGTGACAGGATGACACCCATGAGGGCCGCCCGAATCGAGAAACGCGAGCACAAGCGCGAACTGAAGAAGAATCGGCGCGAGCAGAAGGAGCGCGCCAGGGCCGCTCGCCCTCCGATCAGCCGCCGCACGGTGATGGTCGTGATCCTCTCGGTGATCGCGATCGCGCTGTACTCGGTCATGGTCCCCGTGCACGTCGCGCTGTACGCGAGCTCGGTTCCGATCATGATGCTGCTCGCGGCGGTCGCGGTCACTGCCGCGCTCGTCGGCGTCCGGTACCCGAACCTGGCGATCATCATGTTCACCGTGACGGCTGTACTGGTGCCTCTGACCATCAGCAGAGATGCCGCGCTCACCGCGCCGTGGCCGTGGTCGGTGCCGATGCTCATCTCCTTCGCCGTCACCGTGGCCGCCCTCACCTTCCAGCACGGATGGCGCCGCGGCCTGATCATGTTCACACTGGGAACAGGGTCGGGGCTCGTCGCGTCGATCATGCTCCCGACCGTGCCGAGCGCGAACTCCCTCATCGTCACCACCTCCGTCGTCGGCGGCATCTACCTCATCGCGGCGCTGCTGGCAGCGCGGCTGCGCCTGGGCGACGAGCTCACCCGGCAGCGCGAGCACACCGCGGAGGAGCAGGCCCGCAGGGAACTCGTCGAGGAGCGCACCCGGATCGCCCGTGAACTGCACGATGTGGTCGCGCACAGCATGTCGGTGATCCAGGTGCAGGCGTCCACCGCCCGATACCGGCTGTCGGATCTTCCCAGCGAGGTCGCGGCCGAGTTCGACGACCTCGCCGCGACCGCCCGTTCATCGCTCACGGAGATGCGGCGACTGCTGGGTGTGCTGCGCACAGAGGACCAGTCCGCCGAGCTCGCGCCGCAGAAGGGGATCGAGGACATTCCCGCACTCGTGGACAGCATCCGCCGCGCGGGAGTGGATGTCGGGCTGGAGCTGGTCACCGCAGATGTCACCGCGGCGCCGGCCGGCGTGCAGATCGCCGCGTTCCGCATCGTCCAGGAGGCGCTGAGCAACGCCGTGCGGCACGCCCCCGGCTCTCGCGTCTCGGTGAGCGTCCGCACCGACGACACGGCGATCCGCCTCCGAGTGCACAACACCGCGGCGACCGGTGAGGCATCCGTCTCCCCCGGGTCGGTGCCGTCCGGTGGGCACGGGCTCCGCGGAATGCGCGAACGCGTCGCACTCGTCGACGGTACTCTGGAGGCCGGTCCGGATGCGGACGGCGGCTGGACTGTCGCCGCAGCGCTCCCATGGATGTCCGAGCAGGAGAGTGTGTGAGCATCGAAGTCCTCATCGCCGACGATCAGGCGATGGTGCGCGCCGGGTTCGCCGCACTCCTCGACGCGCACGAGGGCATCACGGTCACCGGCCAGGCATCGGACGGTGCCGAAGCGGTCTCGCTCGCGGCCAGGCTCGATCCCGACGTCATCCTGATGGACGTGCGGATGCCGGAACTCGACGGCATCGAGGCGACGAGGCGCATCCTGGGCCCCGGATACCCCGCGGCCAAGGTGCCGCGCATCCTCATGCTCACGACGTTCGACATCGACGACTACGTCTACGACGCCCTGCAGGCCGGTGCCAGCGGCTTCCTGCTGAAAGACGCCCTGCCTGAAGAGCTCGTCCATGCCGTGCGCGTGATCGCCGCGGGCGACGCGCTGCTGTCGCCGAGTGTGACCAGACGGATGATCGCGCAGTTCGCTGCGCAGAAGCCGCGCACCACGGCATCCGGAAATCTGCTCGCAGAGCTGACCGACCGCGAACGAGAGGTGCTCGTGCTCATCGGGCAGGGCCGCTCGAACAGCGAGATCGCCGCGGCGCTGTTCATCGCAGAGCAGACCGTGAAGACCCACGTGGGCAAGGTCCTCGCCAAGATCGGCGCGCGCGACCGCGTGCAGGCCGTGATCTTCGCCTACGACGCCGGCCTCGCCGAACCCGCCTGATCCGCCCCTACCGCGGTAGGGGTCACGTCGACCCCGCAGGGTGATGCGACCCTGGTCACTGCGTGAATAACCTCCTCGAACACCCACCGAGGAGGACTTCATGGCCATCGCAGAACTGCGATCCAGCATCACGACGAGCACGCCGACGCGCGACACCGGCATCGACCTGGTCCGAGCGCTGTGCGTGCTCGGCGTCGTCGTGCTGCACTCGCTGATGGTGGGTGTCACCGTCACCGACGCGGGCCCGCTGTTCGCCAATGCGAGCGACGGCGCCGCATGGATCACGCCGCTGAGCTGGGTGCTCCAGGTCATGCCGCTGTTCTTCGTCATCGGCGGATTCGCCGGCTACACGGCGCTTCGACGCGCACAGCAGCGCGGCGGCACCGCGCGGGAGTTCGTCGCAGCCCGCATCCACCGGCTCGTTCTGCCCGCGGTGTTCACGATCGGCATCGTGGGTGTCGTACTGACGGTGCTCCTGCTCAACGGGGTTCCCGCCGACCTCGTCGCGATAGCGGGATACCGCTACGGGCAGCCGCTCTGGTTCCTCGGTGTGTTCCTGCTCTGCCAGGCTCTGCTGCCGCTCTTCGCGGCCGCCCACCGCCGCGCGCCCTGGATGACGATCACTCTGATGGTCGCCACGGCCGTGGCAGTCGACGCCGTGCGGAACACGACGGGCATCGACGGCTTCGGGTTCATGAATCTCGCGTTCGTCTGGCTCGCGCTGCAGCAGCTCGGCTTCTTCTTCGCTGACGGACGCATCGATGCGCTGAGCCGCCGCACCAGGACCGTGGTGGCCGTCGCAGCAGTGGCCGCGCTGATCGTCACCTTCGTGACGGGCGTCTACTCCCCCGACCTGATCGCGAACATCAATCCTCCCACCGCCTCGCTTCTCCTGGTCGGAGTCGCGCACACCATGGTGCTGTCGATCATGCGCGAGCGCGTCGAGAGATGGAGCAGGCGCCCCCTCCCGCACCGCTTCCTCACCTTCGTCACTCCCCGCGCGATGACGATCTACCTCTGGCACATGCCGGTGCTCCTGGCGATGGCGGGCGTCTCCGCCGTGTTCGCGATGACGACGGGCATCGCTCTGCCAGAGCCCAGCAGCATCGAGTGGTGGATGACGAGGCCGATGTGGCTCGTGACCGTCGTGGTGCTGACGGCCGGCATCGCCTTCCTGCTCGCCGGGATCGAAGCGCGACGGATCCCCACCCCGACGCGCTCCGCCGCACGACTCGTCGCGGCGAGTGCCATCGGTACGGTGGCCATCGTCGGCCTGCTGGTCATCGGCACGACGCCGGTCACCGCGATGATCGCCGTGGCGCTGCTGATCGTCTCACTGCGACTGGCACGGCCCGGGCAGGGCGCCTCGACGACCGACGTCGGTCACAGCTCCGGCATCGCGGCGATGCGCTCGAAGGCCTCCGAGAGTATCTCGGGGCTCGTGCCGAAGTTCACCCGCACGTGACCTGCGCCCTCCGCACCGAAGGCGGGTCCGTAGTGCAGTGCGACCTTCGCCTCACGCAGGATCCGTCTGGCCGGGTTCTCGCCCCAACCGAGGTCGGTCAGGTCGATCCAGGCGAGGTAGCCGGCGTCCGGCATCCGATAGCTCGCGCCGGGCAGATGGTCGGCGATGAGATCCGCGACGAGACGCCGGTTGTCGTCAAGGGTCGAGAGCAGGCCGTCGAGCCACTCATCGCTCTCCGCACTGAACGCCGCGACGGCGGCGAGAACACCGAACTGGCCGGTACGCCACTCCACCTCTATCGGCAGAGAGCGCACCACCCGCGTCGGGTCATCGGATGCCGTGACCATCAGAGCACACTTGAGCCCGGCCAGATTGAACGCCTTGCTCGCGCTGACGAGGGCGTACCCGATCTCGCGCGCGGCATCCGACACAGCGAGGAACGGTGTGAATCCGGCTTCCGGTTGAGCGAGCGGCGCGTGAATCTCATCGGAGACCACCGCCGCCCCGTGCGCAGCGGCGAGCTCGGCGAGACGTGCGAGGGAGACAGCGGAGTGCACGGTACCGGTCGGATTGTGCGGGCTGCACAGCAGCACGGCGCGTGCGCCGCCCTCGAGCGCTGTGCGGATGCCGTCGAGGTCGATCTCCCACGCCGTCCCGGTGTCGCGCAGCGGCACGCGCTCGACGACCGCGCCGGCTTCCTCCACGAGATCGTAGAACGGCGGGTACACGGGCGGCATCACGATCACGCGTTCGCCCGGTGACGTAACGCGCCGGAGGATCTCCACGATGCCCATGCTGACGTCGGCGGTCGAGCGCATGCGCCCGGGATCCGGCGTCCATCCGAACCGCCGTTCAGCGAACTCCGCGTACGCCGCTGCGAGTGGTGTGCGCGATGCGACGTAACCGGTGTCGCCGCTCGCGACGGCGCGCTCGAGGGCCCGCGTGATCGCCGGAGCCAGCGGGAAGTCGGTCTCCGCCACGAACAACGGCAGGACATCGGCGGGATACTCCCGCCACTTCTCGCTCGTGCGCTCGCGCAACTGCTCGAGCGGGAGAGCTCGGACCGACGCGCTCACGGCGGTGTCAGATGGCGAAGCCGAGCGCACGCATCATGTCGCGCCCGTCGTCGGTGATCCGCTCGGGACCCCACGGCGGCATCCACACCCAGTTGATGCGGAATCGGTCGACGACCGAGTCGAGCGCCTGCGCCGTCTGCTCCTCGAGCACGTCGGTGAGCGGGCAGCCGGCGCTCGTGAGCGTCATGTGGATCACGAGTGCGTCGTTCTCGTCGTCCCAGGCGAGATCGTAGATGAGTCCGAGATCGACGACGTTGATCCCGAGTTCCGGATCCATCACGTCCTTGAGAGCCTCGGTGACCTCGTCGAACTTCTCTGGAGCAAGAGTCGCGGTCATGCGATCAGCCTACGCCTCTATCGGGGCCGCAGGGTCGAGGAAACGGTCGTATCCCTCGTCCTCGAGCCGGTCGGCGAGCTCAGGACCGCCCTCTTCCACGATCTTGCCCGCGACGACCACGTGCACGTGGTCAGGACGGATGTAGCGGAGGATGCGGGTGTAGTGCGTGATCAGCAGGACGCCGAGACCGGTGTTCTCCTTGGCGCGGTTCACGCCTTCCGAGACGATCTTCAGCGCATCGACATCGAGACCGGAGTCGGTCTCGTCGAGGATCGCGAACTTCGGCTTGAGCACCTCGAGCTGCAGGATCTCGTGGCGCTTCTTCTCGCCGCCGGAGAAGCCCTCGTTGACGTTGCGCTGCGCGAACTTCGGGTCCATGCGGAGGTTCGTCATGGCGCCCTTGACGTCCTTGGTCCACGAGCGGATCGACGGTGCCTCACCGTCGAGAGCAGTCTTGGCCGTACGCAGGAAATTCGTCACGGTGACGCCGGGGATCTCGACCGGGTACTGCATGGCGAGGAACAGACCGGCCCGCGCGCGCTCGTCCACGGTCATGGCGAGGACGTCCTCACCGTCGAAGGTGATCGACCCGCTCGTGACGGTGTACTTGGGGTGGCCGGCGATCGTGTACGCCAGTGTGGACTTGCCCGAACCGTTCGGGCCCATGATGGCGTGCGTCTCACCCGTGTTCATCGTGAGGGTGATGCCGTTGAGGATCGGGGTCGTCCCGGCCTCGGTGTCGACCGTGACGTACAGGTCGCGGATCTCGAGAACAGACATTCAGACTTCCTTAGTTACAGTCGGATCGATGAGCACGTCGTCGCCGTCGATCTCGACGACGTAGACCGGTACGGGCTCATATGCGGGGAGATTCTGGGGGATGCCGGTGCGCAGCGAGAACGCGGAGCCGTGCGCCCAGCATTCCAGCGTGTCGCCCTCCACGAAGCCTTCGGAGAGGGAGATCTCGCCGTGGGTGCAGGTGTCGCCGATGGCGTGCACCTCACCCGCCGAGTCGAGCACAACGGCCATCGGCACGCCGTCGAGCTCCACGCGCAACGGGGTGTCCTGCTCGAGTTCGCTCAGACCGCAGGCGCGCTGTGCGCTCATGCGCTCACCGCCGCGAGCTCGGCCTCGATGGCGATGAGCAGCTCCTCCTCGAGGGCCGGAATGCCGAGCCGCTGCACGATGTCGGTGAGGAAGCCGAGGACGACGAGACGGCGTGCCTCTTCCTCGGTGATCCCTCGTGCCTGCAGGTAGAACAGCTGCTCGTCGTCGAAACGACCGGTCGCGCTCGCGTGGCCCGCACCGAGGATGTCGCCGGTCTCGATCTCCAGGTTGGGGATCGAGTCGGCGCGAGCGCCTTCGGTGAGCACCAGGTTGCGGTTCGCCTCGTACGAGTCGGTGCCGGTGGCGTCCGCACCGATCAGCACGTCGCCGATCCACACGCTGTGCGCGCTCTCGCCCTGCAGCGCGCCCTTGTACAGCACGTCGCCCTTGGTGTGGGCGCCCTTGTGGTGCAGGTAGACCTGACTCTCCAGGTGCTGCCCCGCATCCGCGTACGAGAGTCCGTAGAGGTAGCCCTCCGAGCCGCTGCCCGCGAGCTCGACGTTCGGGTTCACTCGCACGAGTCCGCCGCCGAAGCTGACCACGAAGTGCTTGAGCACGGCGTCATTGTCGACGCGGGCCTGGTGCGATGCGGCGTGCACGGCGTCGTCGTCCCAGCGCTGCACCGACACGACGGTCAGCCGGGACCCGGCGCGCGCGATGATCTCGACGTTCTGGGCGTACTGCGCGGACCCGAGGTGACGCAGGATCACCGTGGCCGAGCTGTGCTCGAGCGCCTCGATCACGATGTGGGCATCGGCTCTCGCGTCCGCCCCCTTGCCCGTGATCGTCACGACGATCGGCTCTGCGACCTCCTCCTCGCGCGGGATGCGCACGTGGAGGGACTCGCTCGCGCCCTGCCATGCGACGGCCGAGACGACGTCCTCGGAGAGGAAGTGCTCGCCGCGCGGCGCGGTGCCGGCGGTCAGCGGCTCGGCGATGTACTGATCGCCGGTCGTGATCTCGTAGTCGACGCCGTCGTTCTGAGCCGCGACGGCGAACATGCCCGAGAGACGGTCGACCGGGGTGTGCTTCCAGTTGACCTCACGGCCGGTCGGTGCACCGAAGTCGCCCGGCTCGAATGAGCGGGGTCGCGCCGAACGCGTCTGCACCGGAACGAATCCGGCAGCCGCGACCTGCGCGGCCGGGTCGATGTGCGCGCCTGCCTGGGGCGCGTTCGTCTGCTGCGCCTCGCTGGGCGCTGTCGTCGAGGCCGCCATTTAGCCGACCGATCCTTCCATGCCCATCTCGATGAGCTTGTTCAGTTCCATGGCGTATTCCATCGGCAGCTCGCGCGCGATCGGCTCGATGAAGCCTCGCACGATCATCGCCATCGCCTCGTCCTCGGGCATGCCGCGGGACTGCAGGTAGAAGAGCTGCTCTTCGCTGACCTTCGAGACCGTGGCCTCGTGGCCGAGCTGCACGTCGTCGACGCGGATGTCGATCGCCGGATACGTGTCGGAGCGGGACTTGGTGTCGACCAGCAAGGCGTCGCAACGCACGGTGTTCGCGGAGTGGTGCGCGTTGGCGTCCACTCGGACCTCGCCGCGATAGCCGGCGCGACCACCGCCGCGGGCGATCGACTTGGAGACGATCGAGGACTGCGTGTACGGAGCCATGTGGATCATCTTCGCGCCGGCGTCCTGGTGCTGGCCGGGGCCGGCGAAGGCGACGGAGAGCGTCTCGCCCTTGGCGTGCTCACCCATCAGGTAGATCGACGGGTACTTCATCGTGACCTTGGAGCCGATGTTGCCGTCGACCCACTCCATGGTGGCGCCCTCATGGGCGACCGCGCGCTTGGTGACGAGGTTGTAGACGTTGTTCGACCAGTTCTGGATCGTCGTGTAGCGAACGCGTGCGTTCTTCTTCACGATGATCTCCACCACGGCGGAGTGCAGCGAGTCCGACTTGTAGATCGGGGCCGTGCAGCCCTCGATGTAGTGGACGTAGCTGTCCTCGTCGGCGATGATCAGGGTCCGCTCGAACTGACCCATGTTCTCGGTGTTGATGCGGAAGTAGGCCTGCAGCGGGATCTCGACGTGCACGCCCTTGGGCACGTACACGAACGATCCGCCCGACCAGACGGCCGTGTTGAGCGCGGCGAACTTGTTGTCACCGGCCGGGATCACGCTGCCGAAGTACTCCTCGAAGAACTCTGGGTGCTCGCGCAGCGCCGTGTCGGTGTCCATGAAGATGACGCCCTGCTGCTCGAGGTCTTCACGGATCTGGTGGTAGACGACCTCGGACTCGTACTGCGCGGCCACACCGGCGACGAGGCGCTGGCGCTCGGCCTCCGGGATCCCGAGACGCTCGTAGGTCTCACGGATCTCGGCGGGAAGGTCTTCCCACGACTGCGCCTGCTTCTCGGTGGAGCGGACGAAGTACTTGATGTTGTCGAAGTCGATGTCGCTGAGATCTGCACCCCACGTCGGCATCGGCTTGCGCCCGAACAGCGACAGACCCTTCATACGGGTCTTCAGCATCCATTCGGGTTCGTTCTTGAGCGCGGAGATGCCGCGAACGACGTCTTCGGAGAGACCTCGCTTCGCGATGGCGCCTGCGGCGTCTTCATCGTGCCAGCCGAACTCGTACACCCCCAGACCATCGAGCTCCGGGCGGTCGATCAGCACATCCGACATCACACTCTCCTTGTCAGGCCTCAACGGTGTCATCCGCCCCGACACCTCATGGCCCGCTCGAGTTCACGGGTGTGGGTGCCGCTGGTGGGCCTCATCACGGACGCATTCTTCGCGCCTAAACTGTTGGTGATGCACCTCGCGCTTTCCGCGGGCATCGCAACAATCCGATTCTACAGGTTCCCCCTGACAAACGGGCCGCGCCCGTACGCTCGGGCGCGGAACCGGAGGACACATGCCCGACACCGCAGCGCGCGCCGCCACTTCACCATACGAGGGCCGTGGGGACAGCCACTCCCCAGCCTTCGGCCGACCGTTGCGAGTGCTGGCGTGGCTGTCGTTCATCGCCGAGGTGATCATCATCGCGACCGGCGGAGCCGTGCGTCTGACCGGGTCCGGTCTCGGATGCTCTGAGTGGCCGCTGTGCACGCCGGAATCGCTGGTGCCGACACCGGAGCAGGGCATCCACGGCGTCATCGAGTTCGGGAACCGGACGATGACGGGCGTGGTCGGCATCATCGCGATCGCCGTGCTCCTGCTCACGTTGACCGCCGTCGGCGGACGCCGCTCCCTCAAGGCCGCACTGTGGTTCGCGCTCGGAGGAATCGGCGCAGGCGTGCTCTGCTTCGCCGTGGCTTGGGCGGCCGGGGTCCCGGCATTCCCGTTCTTCTCACTCGGACTGCTGCTGGCGACGGTGGTGGGCGCCGTGCACTCGATGCGGATCACTCCCCGTCGACGCGATCTGACCCTGCTCGCGTGGATCGTGCTGATCGGCGTGGTCGCGCAGGCCTTCGTCGGAGGCATCACCGTGCTCACGGGCCTGAATCCCTACATCGTGGGCTTCCACTACGCATCGTCGCTCCTCCTGGTGTGCGTGACCGCTGCGTATCTGGTGCGGATGTACGAGCCCGGCACGAAGCGCGAGCGCGTCGTGCCCCGCTGGTTCGCGATCCTGTCGCACATCACCGGCCTCGCGCTGGCCGTGACCATCTTCTTCGGCGTGCTGACGACAGGCTCCGGACCGCACTCCGGCGACGCGAACGTCGTGCGCGACGGCTTCGACGCCACGATCCTCGCGCATGTGCACTCCTGGCCCGGGTACATCCTCGCCGTCCTGGTCGCGGCCCTGACCGTGATCGCATGGGTGCGACAGCTCGCTCCGCGCCGCTGGCTGCTGGTGCTCGTGGCCGCGATCGTCGTGCAGGTCGGGGTCGGCATCTGGCAGTCGCGTGAGGGATTGCCGGAGCTGCTGGTGGGCATCCACATGGTGCTCGCGTCGCTCTCGGCGGCGGCGTACACCGTGACGGTGCTGCGCATGAAGCGTCCGATGCCCTGAGGCGAGCGGGGACGGGGCCGTGCGCACAGGCCGCGCATAAGCGCTGCACAGCGCGCGCATCAACGCGTCCGTGAGGCTCGTCGGCATGAAGAAATCACTCACACGCAGCGTCTCGTACTGGCTCCTGCTCGTCCTCTCGCTCGCTTCCGCCGCCGTCGGCGGCTGGATCATCTCCGACAACACCGCCACCATGACCGCTCGCCTGCTGGACGGAACGGCGACCGGGGTCGAGGTCTATGTCGGCCAGCCGTGGATCGTCGTCGGCGCCGCGCTACTGGGAGCCGGAGTGATCGGAGTGCTCCTCACGCTCGCGCTTGCGGCGGCGAAGTCGCTCGTCCCCCACGCCGCCCCGGCCGTCGTCGAGCAGATCGACTGGTCCGCGCAGGCCGATGAGGCTACCGGATCACGCACGGACGCGGCGCACGAAGATGCCGAAGCCCCGACCGATTCAGCGGCCGAGACCGCAGACGATGACGCCGAAGAGGATCAGAACGGCAGCAGCGGGTCGACCGCCACGGCCACGAATATCAGCGTCAGGTAGGTGATGGAGGCGTGGAACACCCGCATCGGACGCGGGTTCGTTCCACGCACCGCCTGCGAGTACAGCCGGTGCGACTCGTACACGAACCACCCGCCGAACACCACCGCGGACACGGAGTACACCAGACCCATGTCGGCCACCGGGATCAGCAGCAGCGAGCACGCGAGCGTGGCCCATGCGTACAGGATGACCTGGAGTCCGACCTGGGACGCGTTGCGGGTGACGCCGAGCATGGGGACGTCGGCGCCCTCGTAGTCGTCGCGGTACTTCATCGACAGCGGCCAGTAGTGCGCCGGCGTCCACAGGAACACCAGCGCGAACAGCACGACGGCGGGCCACGCCACATCACCGGTGACAGCGGACCAACCGATCACGACGGGGAAGCACCCGGCGATTCCGCCCCAGATGATGTTCTGCTCGGTACGGCGCTTGAGGATCATCGTGTAGATGACGACGTAGAAGAAGATCGCCGCGACCGACAGCGCGGCTGTCAGCCAGTTCGTCGTCGCCAGCAGCCAGAGAGTGGATGCCACGGCGAGAGTCCAGGAGAAGATCAGCGCGGCGCGCGGCGAGATCTCGCCGGTGACCAGCGGACGCTTCGCCGTGCGGTGCATGTGGGCGTCCATGTCCCGATCGAGGTACATGTTGAACGACGCCGCGGACCCTGCGCTCATCGAGCCGCCGATCACGGTCGCGAGCACGAGCCACAGGTTGGGCATCCCGCCTTCGGCGAGGAACATGACGGGCACGGTGGAGACGAGCAGCAGCTCGAGCACGCGCGGCTTCGTCAACGAGACGTATGCCTTGATCGTCTGGCCGATCGGCCGTTTCACCGCCGTCGCCTCGGACATAGTCGAGATATCGATCGCCTCCCAGCGCACACTCCGCCAACCCTTCCAGTCTAGGACACGCCGGTGGCGCGACTTGCGACGTAAGAGTCGTTTCACGCTCCGCCGTGCCCCGCTATGCTGAAACCACTCGCGCGCCCGGCGCTGTGCTCCTGTCCGTGACGTTGCGGAGGCGCAGGGAATTCGGGCGCCCTCGTAACCGTTGGAAAGGGCATGACCTTGTCGGAATTGCAGTGGGAAGAGATTGACCGGCGCGCGGTGGACACCGCACGGATTCTGGCGGCGGATGCTGTCGAGAAGGTCGGCAACGGTCACCCTGGCACAGCGATGAGCCTTGCTCCTCTCGCCTACCTCCTCTACCAGCGCGTTCTGCGCCACGACCCCGCTGACACCGACTGGCTCGGCCGCGACCGATTCATCCTCTCCGCGGGTCACTCCTCCCTGACGCAGTACGTCCAGCTCTACCTGGGCGGCTTCGGCCTCGAGCTCGACGACCTGAAGTCGCTGCGCACGTGGGGCTCGAAGACTCCGGGTCACCCCGAGTTCGGCCACACCAAGGGTGTGGAGATCACGACAGGGCCGCTGGGTCAGGGCCTGGCGTCGGCCGTCGGCTTCGCGTACGCGGCGCGCTACGAGCGCGGCCTGTTCGACCCGGAGGCCGCCGAGGGCACGAGCCCGTTCGATCACTTCGTGTACGTGATCGCCGGTGACGGCGACCTGCAGGAAGGCGTCACCAGCGAGGCGGGCTCACTCGCCGGTCACCAGCAGCTGGGCAACCTCATCGCGTTCTACGACTCCAACCAGATCTCGATCGAGGATGACACGAACGTCGCCTTCACCGAGGACGTCGCGGCGCGCTACGAGGCGTACGGCTGGCACGTCCAGACCGTCGACTGGAAGAAGAGCGGCGAGTACGTCGAAGACCTCGCTGAGCTCTCCGCCGCCGTCGAGGCCGCGAAGGGCGAGACGGACAAGCCGTCGCTCATCATCCTGAAGACGATCATCGGCTGGCCGTCGCCCGGCAAGCAGAACACGGGCAAGATCCACGGTTCGGCTCTCGGCGCAGACGAGCTCGCGGCGACCAAGAAGGTGCTGGGCTTCGACCCGGAGCAGACCTTCGTCGTCGCTGACGAGGTCATCGCGCACACCCGCGCGCTGGCCGACCGCGCCTCCGAAGCCCGTGCCGCCTGGCAGGAGTCCTTCGACGCATGGGCCGCCGCGAACCCCGAGCGCAAGACTCTGCTCGACCGACTCCTGGCCAAGGACCTGCCGACGGACATCGCCGGCGCGCTGCCGGCCTTCGAGGCGGGCAAGGAAGTCTCCACCCGCGCCGCGTCCGGCCAGGTCATCAACGCCCTGGCTGCCGAGCTTCCCGAGCTCTGGGGCGGGTCGGCCGACCTCGCCGAATCGAACCTCACCACGATCAAGAACGCTCCCTCGTTCATCCCGGCCGAGTGGTCGACGCACGAGTGGTCGGGCAACCCCTACGGGCGCGTGCTGCACTTCGGCATCCGCGAGCACGCCATGGGGGCGATCGTCAACGGCATCGTCCTGCACGGTCCGACGCGCGCCTTCGGCGGCACGTTCCTGATCTTCAGCGACTACATGCGCCCGTCCGTGCGACTGGCCGCGCTGATGAACATCCCGAGCATCTTCGTCTGGACGCACGACTCGGTCGCGCTCGGAGAAGACGGTCCGACCCACCAGCCGATCGAGCAGCTCGCGACGCTGCGCGCCATCCCGAACTTCGCGGTGGTGCGACCTGCAGACGCGAACGAGACCTCGGTCGTCTGGCTCGAACTCCTCCGCCGCCACGCTGGGCCGGCAGGCATCGCCCTCACTCGTCAGAACATCCCCGTGTTCGAGCGCGGAGAGGGCGCAGCGTCCGGCGACGTGTTCGCGTCCGCCGACAACGCGACCAAGGGCGCCTACGTGCTCGCCGAGGCGCCGAACGGCTCCCCGGACGTGATCCTCATCGCGACGGGTTCCGAGGTGCAGCTCGCCGTCGCGGCGCGTGAGACGCTCGCGGCCGACGGGATCAACGCCCGCGTCGTGTCCGCTCCGTCGCTGGAGTGGTTCGAGGAGCAGGACGCCGCGTACCGCGAGTCGGTACTCCCGTCGGCCGTCACCGCTCGAGTGTCCGTCGAGGCGGGCTCCGCGCTCACCTGGCGCGGAATCGTCGGAGACAAGGGTCGCTCGGTCGCGATCGATCACTTCGGCGCATCCGCCGATTACAAGACACTGTTCCAGGAGTTCGGCATCACCGCCGAGGCCGTCGTCGAGGCGGCACGCGCAACTGTCAAGGAGAACGCATGAGCACCCCCACCGCAGACCTCGCAGCCGCAGGCGTCAGCATCTGGCTGGATGACCTCTCCCGCACCCGGATCAACTCCGGAAACCTCGCGGATCTGATCGAGTCCCGCAACGTCGTGGGCGTCACCACGAACCCGACCATCTTCGCCGGGGCGATCACCAACCCCGATGACACGTCGTACGACGCGCAGGTCACCGAATTGGCCGCATCCGGTGCGACCGCCGAGGAGGCCGTGTTCGCGGCCACCACGCAGGACGTCGGTGCAGCGCTGGACGTCTTCCGCCCCGTGTGGGAGAAGTCCGGGCACGTGGACGGCCGCGTCTCGATCGAGGTCTCCCCCGACCTCGCACACGACACCGAGGGCACCGTGGCACAGGCCAAGCAGCTGTGGGCGGAGATCGACCGCCCGAACCTGCTCGTCAAGATCCCGGCGACCAAGGCCGGCCTTCCGGCCATCGCGGAGGCGATCGGTGCGGGCATCAGCGTCAACGTCACCCTGATCTTCAGCCTGGACCGCTACGCCGACGTCATCGACGCGTATCTCACGGGTCTCGAGACGGCCAAGGCCGCCGGCATCGACCTGTCGACGATCCACTCGGTCGCCTCGTTCTTCGTGTCGCGGGTGGACACCGAGACCGACAAGCGCCTCTCGGCCATCGGCACGGATGAGGCGCTCGCCCTCAAGAGCGAGGCAGGCCTCGCCAACGCGCGGCTCGCCTATGAGCTTTTCGAGAAGACGTTCGCCGGCGATCGTGCAAAGGCCCTCCTGGACGCCGGCGCCAACCTGCAGCGCCCGCTGTGGGCTTCGACCGGGGTCAAGGACCCGGCGCTGCCCGACACGCTGTACGTCACCGAGCTCGTCGCGGAGGGCGTCGTCAACACGATGCCGGAGAAGACGCTCGAGGCGACCTTCGATCACGGCGTCATCACCGGCGACACGATCACCGGCGGTTACGAGGAGGCCCGTGAGGTCTTCGCCGGGCTCGAGAAGGTCGGCGTCGACTTCGCCGATGTCACTCAGGTGCTCGAGGACGAGGGCGTCGCGAAGTTCATCGACTCCTGGCACGACCTGCTCACCCAGGTCGCCGAGGGGCTCGAGGCGCAGCGATGACGTTCTCGATCCACGCGTCGGGCGCCGCGAAGTCGGCGATCGACGCGGTCGTCCCCCGACTGGTCGGCGATCTCATCGCATCGCGCATCACGGGCTTTGACTCGACGCTCTGGGGCGAGGCCGCCGAAGAGGAGGCCGCCAAGCGTCTCGGCTGGGTGGAGGCCGTCTCGGTGTCACGGCCGCTCGTTCCCGAGCTCGTCGCACTTCGCGATGAACTGCATTCCAAGGGCGTCACCCGCGTCGTGCTCGCCGGCATGGGCGGATCGTCGCTCGCGCCAGAGGTGATCACGCAGACCGCGGGAGTCGCGCTCACGATCCTCGATTCGACTGCGCCGGGCCAGGTGCTCGCCGCGCTGGATGAGGGTCTCGAGCAGACCGTGCTGGTCGTGTCGTCGAAGTCGGGGTCCACGGTCGAGACCGACTCCCAGCGCCGCACCTTCGAGACGGCGTTCCGCGACTTGGGCATCGACCCCGTGGAGCGGATCGTCGTCGTCACCGACCCAGGCTCGCCGCTGGATGCGTCCGCCCGCGAGGCCGGATACCGCGTGTTCAACGCCGACCCGAACGTCGGCGGCCGCTATTCGGCGCTCACGGCCTTCGGCCTGGTGCCGTCCGGACTCGCCGGCGCCGACATCTCAGAGCTGCTCGACGAGGCCGAGGCCACGCTGCTCCAGGTCGCCGTCGACGCTGCGGACAACCCGGCCCTGCGCCTCGGCGCGGCGATCGCCGGCACGACCCCGCGACGCGACAAGCTGGGCCTGATCACCGACGGCACCCACATCAACGGTCTGCCGGACTGGATCGAGCAGCTGATCGCGGAGTCCACCGGCAAGGACGGCACCGGCATCCTGCCCGTCGTGCTGCTGCCGGTCTCGCCGGAGCTGGATGCTGTTCCGGCCGACCTGCAGATCGTGCGCCTGGTCGACGACGCGAACGAGTTCCACCTGCGCGAACGTCACGAGGGCGAGGTTCTCGTGAGCGGGTCGCTCGGTGCGAACCTCATCGTCTGGGAGTACGCGACGGCGATCGCCGGGCACCTGCTCGGCATCGATCCGTTCAACCAGCCCGACGTCGAGTCCGCCAAGGTCGCCACCCGTGGTCTTCTGGATGCGCGCCCCGAGCCCACTGCTCCGGCGTTCGTCGAGAGCGGCATCGAGGTGCGCGTGTCGGATCCCGCGCTGGCGGTGTCCGGCAACATCGAGGCCGTGCTGGACGCCCTGTGGGCCCAGTTGCCGGAGGACGGCTACGTGTCGATCCAGGCGTACGTCAACCGCCTGGAGCTCCCGCAGCTGCAGGGCCTGCGCGAACTGGTCGCCGCCGACTCCGGTCGCCCGACCACGTTCGGATGGGGACCACGCTTCCTGCATTCGACCGGCCAGTATCACAAGGGCGGTCCCGCACAGGGCGTGTTCCTGCAGATCCTGGAGCGCACCGACGTCGATCTCGAGATCCCGGAGCGTCCGTTCACGTTCGGACAGCTCATCCAGGCGCAGGCTGCCGGCGACGCCGGTGTGCTCGCCGAGCACGGTCGTCCCGTCGTCTCCCTGACGATCACAGAGGACTCGGCCGACGTGCTCGCCCTCTTCGAAGCCGCCCAGAAGTAGTCGTAGGAGAATCCCCCGCCGATGACCGTTCCCGTATCACGCGGCCAGAACCCGCTGCGCGACCCAGACGACCGTCGCCTCAATCGCATCGCAGGTCCCAGCGCGCTGGTGATCTTCGGCGTGACCGGCGACCTGTCGCGCAAGAAACTCATGCCGGCCGTGTACGACCTGGCGAACCGAGGGCTGCTGCCACCAGGCTTCGCCCTCGTCGGCTTCGCGCGCCGCGACTGGGAGGATCAGGACTTCGCCCAGGTCGTCTACGACGCGGTGAAGCAGCACGCGCGCACCGAGTTCCGCGAGGAGACCTGGCAGCAGCTGCTGCAGGGCATCCGCTTCGTCTCCGGCGAGTTCGACAACCCCGAGTCGTTCGTGAAACTGCGCGAGACCGTCGAGAAGCTCGACGTCGAACGCGGCACGATGGGAAACCACGCGTACTACCTCTCGATCCCGCCGAAGTCGTTCCCCGTCGTCACCAAGCAGCTGAAGGAATCCGGGCTGGTCGGCGATGACGAAGGCGATGAGCGGTGGCGGCGCGTCGTGATCGAGAAGCCGTTCGGCCACGACCTCGAATCGGCTCGTGATCTGAACGAGGCGCTCGAAGTCGCGTTCCCGGCTGATGCGATCTTCCGGATCGATCACTATCTCGGCAAGGAGACGGTGCAGAACATCCTCGCTCTGCGCTTCGCCAACGAGCTGTACGAGCCGATCTGGAACCGCAACTACGTCGACCACGTGCAGATCACGATGGCCGAGGACATCGGCGTCGGCGGTCGCGCCGGATACTACGACGGCGTCGGCGCTGCACGCGACGTCATCCAGAACCATCTCCTGCAACTGCTCGCGCTCACCGCGATGGAGGAGCCGATCAGCCTGAGCGCAGAGCACCTGCGTGCGGAGAAGGAGAAGGTCCTCGCCGCGGTCACCCTCCCCGAGGATCTCTCGCTCGCCACAGCACGCGGTCAGTACGCGGGCGGATGGCAGGGTGGCGAGCAGGTCACCGGATTCCTCGATGAGGACGGGATGAGCCCGGAGTCATCGACGGAGACCTATGCCGCCGTCAAGCTCGACATCAACACGCGGCGCTGGGCCGACGTCCCGTTCTACCTGCGCACCGGCAAGCGCCTCGGACGCCGCGTCACCGAGATCGCCGTGGTGTTCAAGCGCGCGCCGCAGCACCTGTTCGGACGCTCGAACACCGCCGAGCTCGGTCAGAACGCGCTCGTCATCCGCGTGCAGCCCGACGAGGGCGTCACGATCCGGTTCGGTTCCAAGGTGCCGGGCGCGGGCAGCAACGTGCGTGACGTGACCATGGACTTCGGGTACGGCCACGCCTTCACCGAAGCCAGTCCTGAAGCGTATGAGCGGCTCATCCTCGATGTGCTTCTCGGCGACCCGCCGCTGTTCCCCCGCCACGAAGAGGTCGAGCTGTCCTGGAAGATCCTCGACCCGGTGGAGAAGTACTGGGCATCGCAGGACACGCCGGTGGAGCAGTACGCACCCGGTTCGTGGGGCCCGGCTTCCGCCGACGCCCTCCTGGCCCGCGACGGACGAGTCTGGAGACGACCGTGATCATCGACCTTCCCGATACGACCGTCAGCCAGGTCGCCAAGCACCTCGTCAAGCTGCGCGAGGAGGGCGGCGCCGTCGCCCTCGGCCGCGTGCTCACGCTGGTCATCGCCGCACGCGAGGACATGGCCGAAGAGGCCATCGAAGCGGCAAATGACGCGTCCCGCGAGCACCCGATGCGGGTCATCGTGCTGTCCGAGCGCGACGGTGACGCACGACTCGATGCCCAGATCCGTGTCGGCGGCGACGCCGGCGCGAGCGAAGTGGTCGTGCTCCGTGCGCACGGCGACGCGGCGAGCAACCAGGAGAGCCTCCTCACCGGTCTTCTGCTCCCGGACGCGCCCGTCGTGGCCTGGTGGCCGGATGACGCGCCGGAAGAGCCCTCCGCAACGCCCCTCGGGCGCATCGCGCAGCGCCGCATCACCGACGCCGCCACCGCCAGAGACGTGCGTGCGCAGATCGAGTCCCTCGGGCGTTCGCACGCTCCCGGCGACACCGACCTCGCCTGGACACGTCTGACGCACTGGCGCGAACAGCTCGCCGCCGTGCTCGATCAACCGCCGTTCGAGGAGGTCACTACCGTCGAGGTGCGCGGCGCGGCATCCTCGCCGTCCACCGCGCTGCTCGCGGCGTGGCTCCAGCTCGCCCTCGACGTCCCCGTCCGCTGGGCGTACGAGAAGCGCGAGGAGTGGGACGAAGGCATCAAATCCGTCCGGCTCACCCGCTCGAGCGGCGACATCCTGCTGCAGCGACCGGTCCCCGGCGATGCCGTCCTCACGCAGCCGGGACAGCCTGAGCACGACCTGCACCTGCCGCGCCGCACCCTCAGGGAGTGCCTGGCGGAGGAGTTGCGTCGTCTGGACCCCGACGTCCTGTACGGTCGAGTCATCACCGAGGGCTGGGAGAAGCTGGGTCCGCCCGAGACCGGAGAGTGAGCGACATGCAGGCATCTTCTGCCGAGAAGCTGGTCGTCGTGGAGGCGACGCCTGCAGCCGTCGCCGAACGGGTCGCGGATCGTTTCCTGACCCGTGTGAAGGCGCGCACGAAGAACGGCCGGATCGCCCACATCGCTCTCACAGGGGGGTCGATGGGGAGCACGGTCCTTCGCGCCGTCGCCGCGCATCCGAAGGTCGATCGGATCGACTGGTCGCTCGTGCACTTCTGGTGGGGCGACGAGCGCTTCGTCGCTCGCGCCGATCAGGACCGCAACGCGCTGCAGTCCCGCGAGGCGCTGCTGGATCGTATCGAAGTGCCTGCGCAGAACATCCATGAGATCGCCGCCGCCGATGACGGTCTGACGCTCGACGAAGCCGCTCAGGCCTATGCCTCGGAACTCGCCAGATTCGGTGACGAGGAGCATGACTGGCCGTCGTTCGCGGTGTGCTTCCTCGGCGTCGGACCGGACGGACACATCGCCTCGCTGTTCCCCGATCGCTCCGAGGTGACGGTGACGGATGCGGCGGCGCTGCCGGTGCGCGACTCTCCGAAGCCGCCGCCGGAGCGCGTCACGCTGACGCGTCCGGTGATCAACTCCTCCAAGCGCGTCTGGCTGGTGCTCACCGGGGCGGACAAGGCCTCCGCCCTGGGCCTGGCCCTTGCCGGCGCCAGCTACACCAATGTGCCCGCAGCGGGCGCGAAGGGGCGCAAACGCACGATCTTCTTCGTCGATCAGGCCGCGGCCTCAGAGGTCTCGGAAGACCTCATCGATCAAGCCTACTGATCGCGTTCCGGTGCTGATCCGGGGTCGCGGTCGGGGTCGCGTTCCCCGGTGGCCGTGCCCGTGGAGTTCGCGGGTCCGCTTCCCCGCGTGATCCCGAGCTCCTGGCTCTCGCTGAGCACCTGCGGGTGATACCTGGCGAGCCCGACGACTCCCCAGATGGCGATCGCACCGGCGATGCCGAAGCACACCAGCACCCATGGCGGCGCCGCAGCGGCCTCACCGAGGACGAGCATGCCGATCAGCACCGCGATCATCGGGTCGACGACCGTCAATCCGGCGATCACGAGGTCGGGTGGTCCGGAGCTGTAGGCGGTCTGGACGAAGTACGCCCCCACCGCCGACGCCGCGATCAGGGCGATCACGCACACCAGAGTCACCCAGTCGAATTCCTCGGCCTGGACGCGCTTGATCACGGCCTTGGCGAGCGTCGCCACGAACCCGTAGAGGATTCCGGCGCCGACGACGTAGAACAGTGCCCGCATCCGGTGGCGCAGGATCAGCCAGCATCCGCCGAGCACGATGATCACGACCAGCAGGATCGCCAGGATCACGAAGAGCTCGCGATCTGTGATGTCCTGCTCGACGGCGAAGATCGCCGCGAAGAACACGAAGATGAAGATGCCGCCGACGCACGCCCCGATGGCGATGAGCGATCTTCTGGTCGGCGAGTGCCCCGAGACCCGTGCGTTGAGCAGCGTGGTGATCACGAGCGCGATGGCTCCGAGCGGCTGCACGACGATGAGCGGGGCGACGGACAGCGCCGCGAGCTGGCACACGATCGCGAGACCCAGCATGAGCGTGCCGAGGATCCATGACGGGCGGGTGAGCAGTCGCTTGAGCTGCTCGACGCTCAGCCCACTCGCGCCGTCGGCGCCGCTGAGGCGTTCGACCTTCTCGACTCCGCGGTGCTGGTACTGCGCTCCGAGCGACATGAACACCGCACCGGCCAGCGCGAGAGGAATGCCGAGAAGCAACCCCGGGTTCTGGAAGGCACCGACAAGCTGGTCGCCGACTTCCGCCCCTGACATCCACGCGCCCGCACTCACACTGAAACACTACCGGGCACTTGGCCCGCAGTAGGGTTGTGGCGTGGCTGTTCTACCGATTCGCATCATGGGCGACACCGTTCTGCACTCCCCCGCATCGCCCGTCGGCGAGATAGACGACGACATCCGCACCCTCGTCGCCGACATGTTCGAGACGATGGATGCCGCACCCGGTGTCGGTCTCGCGGCCCCTCAGGTCGGCGTGCCCCTTCGCATCTACACGTACTCCTACGTCGATGACGATGATCAGCCGTGGCGAGGTGTGCTCATCAACCCCGTGCTGTGGATGTCTCCCCCGGAACCCGGCGTTCCCGACCCGGACGAGGAGTCCGAGGGCTGCCTGTCCTTTCCCGGTGAGCGGTTCCCGCTGCGCCGGGCGGACCGCGTGCTCGTGACCGCCACCGATCTGGACGGCGCAGACGTGCGGATCGAGGTGGACGGGTGGCGTGCCCGCATCATGCAGCACGAGTTCGATCACCTCGACGGCATCCTCTATGTGGACAGGCTCTCGGACGGCGACTGGAAGACGGTGCAGAAGATCGCCCGCAAGCGCGGCTGGGGCAAGCCCGGCGCGAGTTGGATGCCGGGAGTCGACGACCTCGACGCGTGAAGACGTACAGCTTCTGCATAACGAATTCAAAGTTGCGCCTCAGGTTCAGGATGAGTACGGTTCCGGTTGGGGGCGGGACATCGGTGCCCGCTGCAGACAAAGTCCTCGGAGGGGAACTCACATGATGAAACTGCGCAATCGACGAGCGCTGGCACTCGCTGGAACCGCCGTCGCGTTGAGCATCGCGCTCAGCGGTTGCAGCGCGCTTAACAACCTCATCGTGGGCGGCGGCAACGACGCTCAGCGCGATGAAGAGACCGGTGAGGTCACCGAGGGCGACACGATCGACATCTTCTCCCTCAAGGTCGGCGACTGCATGCCCGCGAGCGACACCTCCGGCGAGATCACCGACGCCGACGTCGTCCCCTGCTCCGAGCCGCACGCCGACGAGGTCTTCTTCGAGTTCGACCTCCCGGAAGGCGACCTTCCCACCGACGAGGAGATCACCGCCGAGGTCGAGGCGCAGTGCGTCCCCGCGTTCAGCGAGTTCGTGGGCATCGACTACTACGACTCCGCACTCGACTTCTGGTGGCTCACCCCCACCGAGCAGACCTGGACCCAGGCCGACGACCGCCTCGTGCAGTGCGTGATCTACGAGCCCGACCCCGAGGACCCGCAGGCTTCGCTCGAGGTCACCGGCACGCTCAAGGGCGCCGCACGCTGATCTGCTGCTGACTGAGAAGAGGTCCCGTCCGACAGGACGGGACCTCTTCTGCGTTTCCGCCACGCCTTGCGGCGGCCGATGGGAGATTCTCGCACGTCTCGGACCCCGCGCACGCGCGAAAACCTCCCATCGAGTGCCCGGAGCACCGCGGAACGCAGTAGGCCCCGTCGTCATGACGGGGCCTTCTGATCTGGCTCCCCAAATT